>ERZ1026854.40-NODE-40-length-100213-cov-21.851694_pt1 | contig 100213 bp, 81 predicted proteins | sample MGYA00380157_ERZ1026854 | MGnify/ENA primary metagenome ERZ1026854 (study PRJEB33269, sample SAMEA4719793) | human gut metagenome | biome: human-associated habitat; feature: organic feature; material: feces | place: Cameroon | collected 2013-10 ...
TATCATCTTTTGAATTTTGACACTCAGCAATAACCATTGCATATTTCCATCATAAACCTTAATTCCCCTATATGGATAACGCTGGGCGGTGTCAATTGTTGGTTCACATTCTCTGCAAATCATACATACTCTTGCAATATAACGTATTATCAGCTCCGAGCCTGTGCTTTCTGTATATTATCTGACCAATACTTATTGCTGAAAAAATCCCCATTTTTAGGCAAATTTCTGAACATATCCATAACAATATCATATGACAAGCCTGATGTGTCCACAAACATCTCTTTCCCATACCTGCCATTTATGTCCCTTCTATTTACCATTGCATCTACCCATTTATCACATTCATTCCTTTTGAAATGCTTTCAACTTTCACCGAATCCTCAAATGTGACTGTCATCTGCGTATCGTATGTTTTCCATTCAAACTGTGACCAGCTTACACCATTACCGGTATGCTCATACGCCTTGATTGCATCGTTATATTGCTTTTTTTGTTTTTCTGAATATTCCGGCACATTTTCAGTATTATTTATTTCCAACAACATTCTTAAACTATCCGGCACTCCATCTAACGCTTTTCTCCACGCTTCACTCTGTTGCTTTGCAACCGCCATCTCATGCTGCATAACATAATCCTGATATGTCTTTTCTCTCGCAGCACTTGCTTCTTTATCTACCTTTAACAACTGCCGTTTGGTATCTTCCGTCAATTCTACATCTGCACCATTGACCGTAATATATCCTCTTGCAACTGCCCTGCTGACCATTGCAGAATCAGAGAAATGCACAATATAAGAATTTTCTTTATCTCCTTTTGTGATACCCAATACATCCTTTCCAGATGTTGCTGTGATTTTTTCTTGTCCGCATACCTTTTTACTTTCTGCATTCTGTTGGCTATAACGCGGATATTTACTATATAAATTTTTCTGTCGGTCATAGATGGAACCAATCTGATTATTTAAAATGTTCATAGTCCACTGCCCTCCCTTGCTTTTTTTATCGGATAAAATAACTTGTTCTCCCAGCCCCATATCATCAAACGACCATATTACGCACGCAAAGACCATACCTTTACAGGATAACCACCGCCTTAAATTCATTTTCATCGCAGGAAAGCACCATATCACCGCCATATTTATCCACAACTGCTTTTACATTTAACAGCCCAATACCGTGATGATCCCCTCTTTTGCTCTTTATCGTGTCATTTTCAATTTCCACCTTTTCTGTCACCGGATTTCGCACCGCAAATATCAGTTTATGATCTTCGCACTCTAATTTCAGATGAATGACCGCTTTTCCGGTATTTTTCAGTACTTTTTCACTCTCCCGGATTGCATTATCCAATAAATTGGAGAGCAGGATCACAATCTCTTCCTCCTCCAGACATATCTCCTGCAAATCCCCTACTTTCAGAATAACCGCTATGTGTTTCTCCTGCATGCTGCGGTACTTCTGATTTAAAACAGCATTGACCACCGGATGATTTGTGTTGATTGCCGACATCTCGACAGCTATGCTCTCTGTCAGTTTCTGCGTAAATGAAAGTGCCTCATCTGTGTGTCCATTCTTTATCAATGTCTGGATTGTGGAAAGCTGATTTTTATAATCATGCATTTTTCTTCGCTGACGCTCATAAATTTCTTCTCTATCCTGATAATCTGCAATACGATTTTTCTGATTTTGTTCCGTAAGTACCGCAATTTTTATTCTCTCTTCTTTTTCAATGGTATTCTGCATGAACTCCATAAGGATAAGGTTAATCGCAACCAGTCCCACCGAAAGAAATAAAAATACATTCTGCATATCATCGTTTTCTGAATAAAACATAAGAATGAAACCGACTACCGTAAATACAGGAACACAGAAAAACTGAAACCACTCTTTTCCTGTAATCAGACCATAGCTTTTTCTTGTTTTGCTAAATCTTCTGATAAACAACATCAGAATGATAAAAACCGTCTTTGATATCAGTGACTGTAAAAACCATTTTCCCTGGATCATGCCTCCACTTTCCAGTAAAACAGTCACATAGTCAATTAACACCAGTATTACATAGTTGATGATTGAAAATAGAAAACTCTGCCGGAAAGAAACCTCATAATAAGCCAGATTCAGGAAAGACATAACCAGTATAATCGGAATACATTTTAACATTCCGATCCATACTCCTGTGACTGCTGCCAGGTAAAGCACTCCGCAATAAACAAAAAATCTGTATCTGTTCCTATACCCGCCATCTCTTTTTTCCATAAAAGTATCAAAAAAGTATAGCGTTCCCTTTACTTCCAGCATTTCCGCAATAAATGCCAATACCCAGAGTGTCATGTTATTCTTCTCCCTTATACAGCATATATTCCCTCTTCACCTGTGCATATCGTGCCTTGGGAACCGGAATCTTTTTTCCAGTGGTAAGTGTCATCACATAACCGCTGATTTTGGTAATGTATTTCATATTTACAAGAAAACTTAAATGCGCCCGCACAAATCCTATATCCTTCAATTCCTTTTCCAGCTCATCCAGTTTTTTATAAATTTGAAACATCCCTTTTTCTGTGTAAAATACATTTTTGTGAAGCTCTGTTTCTATATAAATGATGTCATCTGCATAAAGTTTTATCGTTCCCTCCACAAAACGAAATTCGAGAATCCGGCTGTTCTTTTTCATTTCCGCTATCAGGTCATCCATACATTCTTCTATGGTATCTGCAAGGTTATCTTTCAGCAGAAAACGGCTTGCTTTCACCTTATATCCATCCAGTGCGTAATTCATGTATGCCGTCACCAGCACAACTGGAAGTTTTGGATATTTTTCTTTGATCCTCATAGCTGTTTTCAGTCCATCCATCCCCTGCATATTGATGTCCAGAAATAATAGCTGACACGCTTCCAAAGCCGATTGATCTTCGCATAACTGTTCTCCAGAATCATATTCTGTAATAGTAAACTCATAATTCTTTTTTTCACCATAGTCTGACAGCAAATCTGACAGATTTTTTCTGTCATCTATCCTGTCATCACAAATAATAATGTTCATATTTTTCATTCCTGTCTTTGATTGCTCTCATACCTGTAAACCATACAAGTCTCACCTGGCACTCTTTATTATATCAAACAAATCTTCCGCTCGATCATTCTCCGCATCAAATGACTATTTTCCGCATAGAACGACTATCTCCTATAGAAACGCAGAAGCACTGTATCTCAAACTCTTTGAAATACAATGCTTCCCTGCATTTTCTATATCGTCATGTTGATATTATTACTTTACTATCCAGCACCTCTTTGGAGTGACTGTCTCTATCAAAAAAGAAGCCAGCAGTTTATTTACTCACTACTGACTTCCTATACTACTCATTTTATTTACTTCGCTGCATCTCAAACATGTTTTTCATTTTAAACATAACCTCTGTTTTCCCGCCAGCCTTTTACATACCACCTGATTCCAACATATACCAGTTGCACGAATAATAAGAGAAATAGCAGATTGATTGGCAAGACTGTCTTTATCCAATCTCCAAAGTAGATTGCTATTTCCATGCTTATAAGTGTTACCAGTATGGTAATCATATCCCAACAGCACTTCTTATATAACCCTGCAATCTTTATTCCGATAAATGCCAAAAACTTTCCCTTATTTCCCTTACGATTATCTCATAAGGGCAAAAATAAGGGAAAATACATATCATTTCACTAATGAATGGGCTGGAAAGCCTGTAAAATAGGGAAAGTTAGAAAGATATTTCGGCAAACTGAAACTTGCAAGTGTCTATAATTTACAAATCATAATATATTCTTCATCATTTTCATCAACAATTTCAAATCCTATCTTCCTATACATACGGACAGCATAATTCATCTTTTGAACTGATAATGATACTTGTTTATACCCTTCTAGTTTTAGTTTTGTTAGCATCTGTTTCATTAATTCTGTTCCGATACCATAGTTTCTATACTCTTTAAGAAGTGAAATTGCAAAAGACGGTGTTTCATTATCTATATGACCGTAATCATTCATAATCCGAACCCATACAGCACCAACAATTTTATCCCTAACTTGAGCAACCAAACATAAGTCTCCCTTATTCTTACCAAAGTCTTTTACATATACCTGCAAATCTGGTTGGTTAATAATATCTTTGGGCGGTGCAGAAACTCCTTCGGGAATAAAAATTGCCTCGTACAAAAAAGTATCTAATACCTTATTTTCATCTTGTTTTAATTCTCTTATCAAATAATTCATATAAACCTCCGATTTATTTTTCTTTATAAATCAGTTGTCATTCCACACATAATGATACCTCCCTCAAATTCCGAGTTATTTATACAATTTTTCCACCTGCGCCGCCGTATTCATTTCTTTATTTTCCATCGATTCTTGCCTCTATCTGTTTCCGCGCCATATATCTGGAAATATTAAATGTCCGCAGAGATGTCTGATCCAGACGCTTCTTATTATGGTTCAGGTAATAATATCCGAATCCTTTCGGCTGGTAACTCCCCCACCACTGAGCCTGCGTATCTTCACTCATAATATCCGTAGGGTTCTCCAGTTCATAGGCGCCAAAATCATACCCAAGGCTCTCCATATAAGGAATAATGACCGGTGCCGCATCCGCACTGAGATCACTCAGATAAGAGTAGTCATTATATTCTGATCCCCGGAAAAACGGTCCGGCGAAAAAATCGTCTCCGTAATCCTGCGCCACAGATTCTTCCCAGCCTGTACCGTCCGCGCCGGGTGCATTGGCGATATTCACTCTGGCTATAATATAGTCGGGATGGCTGAAGGACAATGCCAGATACAGCACGGTCACCATCACGACACCATAGCGGAACAGAGGGAAGCTTTCCCTGTAAATATTGATCATCACTCCGATAAACATGACAAATAACACCGCCAGCATCCACAATACGAAGATCCGCAGAAAAGTCAGATAATAATACCGGATGTAAATGATCATTCGCATTACGCTGGACGCGATCATGATAAAAGTACATAATGACATAATCGTCATAATCACTTTCAGTACCTTACTCTCCCTAAAAAAGCTGAGGCACACCAATACCAGGATCAGGTTCAGGATGCTGACAACCAGCAGCTGGAAAAAGCCCTCTCTTGCATACTGTGCGTAAGTATAGCCCTCCGGCAGCTGCATTTTCCCTAAGAACAATCCGAAGATCTGAATCCCGGAAAACAGCAGATATAAAAGTGACAGTAGTGACATAATTGTAATTGCCAGTACCGGCTCACCCTTTCTGCGATCCTTCACTTCCTCCGGGATACTTCTCTTGCACAGGTAGGAAGTCAGTGCGTAGGAAGCAAAGAACAGAAACGTTACCCGGATGACTACATTGAATATATTGCCCGGGCGGATCCAGTTCATGAAATCCACTGTCATCTTGCGGAACACTGCATCGGCAGAGCTTAACAATCCGGCGGCAATGAGCAGAATCGGCAGTGCGATCACTACTCCCAGCAGCCCGTACCATACCTTCTTATTTACTTTTCCTTTTTCACGAAAATAGGCTTTGCCATCGGAAAAAGGCTTCCCCAGTTCCCCGAAGCTCATAACCACCAATTGACAAATGCTCCCCACATATTTCCCAAGCTTCCACTTTGTGGTATCAAAATATTGATTCAGCAGCAGACACATCACTAACAGGAACACCGCCAGCTTGTTCAGACCTATGATCGCCCATCCGTCAGTGCAGAAGGTGGATACCCCCAGCAGCAGGATGCTGATCATGTAAAAGGTGCTTCCTTTTTTCAAGGTAATCTCCAGTTTTGACAGCGAGAAGACAAAATACAGTAAAGTGCCTGCGAGAAAAAAAGGGAAGGTGATTCCCGATCCGTTATGAAACATGCAAAACGCATAGAACACGGCATAGAGAAACGTCACCGGCCCAAAGAAATTAAAATGTTCCTTCATGCGCTTTGTCTCCGCAGTCTCTGTCTTTTCTACCACCCGGACTACATTCTGCCCGGAAATCTGTTCCTGATTCACTAAATTTGTTTCCTGTACTACTGCATTTTCCTGCATTATGATCTCCCCCTCTCAGGTTTTATTTGGTTTCCTCTTCTTTTGTGTCTTCTACGTACTCCAGAATGTCTCCGGGCTGGCAATGCAGCACCTCACAGATGGATTCCAGTGTAGAGAAACGGATTGCTTTTGCTTTATTATTTTTCAAGATGGACAAGTTTGCCTGTGTCAGATCCACCTGATTCGCCAGTTCCGTCAGGCTGATCTTCCGCTTTGCCATCATTACATCCAGATTTACAATGATTCCCATAATAAATGCCTTTCTAATTTTGAATCTCCGTTCAGCCGGCGTCATTTGCATAGTCACATATCACACGCTCTATCACTTCGTGACTGAATTTTTAGATTGTTAAGTCGTTTTCTTCCTTGTAGCGCACGGCTTCTTCAAATACCATCGCCAGCACCTTGCTGAACATGCCTGCAATGATAAATACCAAAATGATCACCAGCATGGCAATGGTCAGGTACACCACACATCTCACAGCGCTCATGGCCGCGATGAAAAAGCTTAAGTCTCCCATTCTCCTAAGGCTCACCACATTTTCCGGTACAAAGCAGTTCTCTGCAAGCACCGTGCCAAACATCTTGCGCAGTTCATTGACCAACAATAATGCCAGCACACCCAGGATGGCGAATATGATCACCGCCGGAATGTAATGCTCTTCCACCGCCTCCAGATATTTTCCTATGTATTTGAGACTAAGCGGCAGACTTATCGTCACCAGGATTCCCGCATAGAACATGAAATCCAACAGGTACTTTGTCCCCTTCGCCAAAGATAACTTTTTCTCCCGCAGCTCCTTTTCCGACAATTGTTTCTTCTCCATAATGAATACCTCTTTCCTTCTTGGTAGCCTTAACATATCACTCTATGATACGAATGTCAATATAATTTTATTGTTATTCAATAAATTTATATCGAATATCGCATATTCTTCTATATATTGTAACTTATACCAGAAGAAAATACCTGTTTTTTCATTGCAAATCAAAATAATGCTGGAATTATTAACATGAATGAAAATAATTGATATAGACATTCTCAGTGCTTTTTTTTACAATGAAAGCAGTAAAAAAGAAAAGGAGGATTTTTATGGAATCCGTTTTACTGTCCGCACGCTGTACTGCCAACACCGCAACTGTGTTCTGGAATAAGCCGGAAAATGCCAATGCCGACACAGTATATGAAGTTTCTCTCGATGGTGGACATTCTGTTCACACAAATCGGACACATTATACATTCACAGAATTGATACCCAATACGGAATATTGTGTTACTGTCTACAATATCGGCAGTATCCGCATCTGTACCTCACCTGCACGGCACCGCATCTATGTAACGGAAGAGCCCTACAATGCCGTGGGTGATGGAAAAACGCTGAATACTGCCGCACTCCAACAGGCTTTTACAGACTGCGGACCAAATGACGAAGTATACTTTCCCGCCGGAATCTATCTGACCGGAGCTCTTGATCTACATAGTTGTATGGCCGTGTATCTGGAGAAAGATGCTGTTTTACAGGGCAGTTCTGACCCAACAGATTATCTGCCTCGTATCTGGAGCCGCTTTGAAGGCACGGAGCAGAAATGTTACCGCAGTCTTTTAAACGCCGGACAGCTTGATCATACCGCAGGTGCAAATTGCGAAAACATCCTGCTTTATGGGAAAGGAACCATTAGTGGCGGTGGGCATGTTCTGGCTGAACGCATGATCGATATCGAACGGGAAAATCTCAAAGAATATCTTGCCCAAAATGCTGCACTGGTTGCCACCTGTGAGAATGACCGTACCATTCCGGGACGTGTCCGCGGACGACTTATTAATTTAAGCAACTGCTCCCATATTCATATTACAGGGCTGACTTTACAAAACGGTGCAGCATGGAATGTACATATGATCTACTGTGATGACATTGTGACTGACCACTGCAGGCTTCGCTCCAGCGGTATTTGGAACGGCGATGGCTGGGACCCGGATTCTTCCACAAACTGCACTCTATTTGCAACGGATTTTGAAACCGAAGATGACTCCGTTGCCATCAAATCCGGTAAGAATCCCGAAGGTAATGCCATTAATCGTCCTACAAAACATATCCGCGTATTTGACTGTCACAGCAACGGCGGTCATGGTATCTGTATTGGCAGTGAAATGTCCGGCGGTGTCGCGGATGTGCAAATTTGGGATTGCGATATAGCTGCTTCTTCCAATGGCATTGAAATCAAAGGAACCCCTAAGCGTGGTGGATATGTGCGCAATGTCGCTGTACGCGACTGTACCTTCCCCCGCCTGCTCATTCATTCTGTTCCATACAATGATGATGGCATTCCTGCTCCAGAGCCGCCTTATTTTGAAGATTTCCACTTTGAACGGCTGCATCTGACCGGGCAAAAACAGGAGCACGGCACAGTGGAATCCGTTGCCCCCATTGAAATTGATGGTTTTACTGCACCTGGGCATAAAATCAAAAATGTACTATTGTCAGACTGTGTACTGCCGCCTAATGCGAAGCTTCTGCTTTCGAGATATGATGCTCTGACAATTTCCAATTTACATACGGAAGAGGATCAAGATGCATCCCGATACTCCGCAGCATTATGATTATATTACAATGGAGAATATAACCGGCAGCATCGAAGGCTTTCTCAACATAAAACCCTAGACACAGTTTTGGCATAGACTCTGAACCAAGCCAGTATAAGCTGATGAATTTTTACATTCTACAATTTAAATATTTACCATTTTTACAAAGCGGGTGATTGTCAATGAACATGAGTAAAATCGATATGACACAAGGTTCTATTTTAGGCCGCGCAGCACAGTTTGCATTGCCGATCTGCATCGGAAATATCTTACAGCAGTTATACGGAACCGTTGATACTTTGGTCATCGGTAATTTCTGTGATGCATCCGCTTTGGCCGCTGTAGCCACAAGTTCCCAGCCACTGGAGATTCTTTTGTGTATCTTTCTTGGCATTGGTTCCGGAATATCCATCCTGATTTCACAAGCGGCAGGTGCCTCCGATGCAGATCAACTGCGTAAGCTTGCACAAACCGCAGTGTTTTTTCTGTACGCTGCCAGTCTGCCGCTTACGTTGTTAGGCGTAGCTGCCGGACCGTTCCTTCTCAGGCTGATGAAGGTTCCTGCCGATGCCATGCCCTATGCCATTGTGTATCTGCGTATCACAACGTTAGGTATTCTCGGCAATATGGGATATAACTTTAACGCAGGCATTTTACGGGGTCTGGGAAACAGTACTTCTTCGCTGTTATTTCTTGGCATTTCCTGCGTTACCAATATTGTTCTGGACCTTATACTGACTGCCGGTTTAGGAATGGGCGTCACCGGTGTTGCCATCGCAACTGCTGCCTCACTGTTTCTGTCCTGGATATTCAGTATCTTCTACATCCGTCATACTTATCCTGCCATGAATTTTCCTGTTTTTGCGCATGGTTTTGACCTTCCTATTCTTCATGAAATGTTAAAGATCGGCCTGCCGCTCGGACTGAATACCGCACTTTATTCTGTCGGTCATGTGCTGCTTCAGGCACTTTATAACACGCTTGGGTCCACCTTCGTAGCCGGATGCTCTGTTGCCGGTAAAGTCAGTGGCATTGCTAATATTGCCATTACTTCCTATTCTTCTGCGGCTACTGTGTTTGCCGGGCAGAACCTTGGTGCCCGGAACTACCGTCGTTTATGCCGTGGGGCATGGCAGATACCGCTCTGTTCCGGCATCGTCACCCTTGCAGGGGGATTACTTGTGACTGCTTTTTGCCATCCTCTGCTAATGTTGTTCAGCCGTGATCCTGCCGTATTGGCTTTTGCACAGCGATATACTTATCTTGTTCTGCCATTCACCTGGGCCTACGCCGTGTTCAATGGCATTATGTGCTTTATCAATGGTATCGGAGAGATTCGCTATCCCACCATCGTAAATATTCTGCTATTATGGGTTGTCCGAATCCCTGCCGCTTATCTCATCATGTATGCCGGCTATGGCGAATATGCCATGGTCAGTGTTTCCGCCAGCTTTATTACCGGCATGATTGCCATGCTCTTCTACTTTAAATCCAGGCGCTGGGGCGCTATTTGCGCCCTTGCAAAAAAATAGGAATACCCACCATTAATTACTGACTTGCCAGATTCATAAAAATTTACATACTTCCTAAAAATAATCACATGGATTTTCCTTTTGTCCTGCCCTATAATAAGCGCAATTACAGGCCACAAGGCAAAAGGAGGACTAGCATGTTATATCCAATCATGAACCGTTCCCGCAGCTTGATCGATCTGGGAGGAGTATGGCAATTTCAATTAGGAGATGAGACAGAGCCGGAGGATTTCTGGAGCGGACCGCAGGAGATGGACCTGATTGCCGTGCCGGCTTCTTATAATGACCAGAAGGATGATCCGGCTTATCGGAATCATTACGGTTGGGCTTATTACAAGCGAACCGTGGTGCTCCCGGCTCTTTTGTGCGGGAACAACGGGCAGCGCCAGGTATTGCGTTTTGACGCCGTAACTCATGTTGCAAAAGTTTATATCAATGGGAAGCTTATTATGACACATAAGGGTGGTTTTCTCCCTTTTGAAGTTGAGATCACGGATCTGGTTCCGGAGGATGGCCACCTTACCATCGGTGTCGCTGTGGACAACCGGATCAGCCACAGCACTCTGCCCATCGGCAACGAAGGTAATATTGCCTTCTTCGGCTCGGACAATCCCGGCATTCCCAGTGTGGAAGCCGCAAAAATATGGAGAAAGAAACAGAATCTACCGAATTTTGATTTCTTTAATTTTGCTGGCATCAACCGACCGGTGCGCATCTACAGCACTCCGGCGTCCTACATTAGGGACATTACTCTGGTACCGTCTATGGAAGGTGACACAGGTGTCCTGAACTATGAAATTCTCACAGATGGCGCAGACAGTGACGTCCCTGTCATTTTAAAAATCATAGATGCAGAAGGTAGCTGCAAAGCGGAAGGCACCGGGCGAAAAGGAGAACTCCGGATCCCACAGGTCCATCTCTGGCAGCCTTATCCCGGCACTCCTTACCTGTACAAGGCGGAAGTTCATTACGGAGATGACTACTATACAGAAGAATTCGGTTTCCGAACCGTAGAAGTGAAGGGAACGCAGTTTTTGATCAACGGTGAACCTTTTTATTTCAAGGGCTTCAGCAAGCATGAGGATTCCTTTTTCTGCGGAAGAGGACTGGATCTCTGTCTCGATGTAAAGGATATCAATCTCCTGCACTGGATCCATGCCAATTCTTTTCGCACCAGCCACTACCCCTACGCAGAGGAGATCTACCGGCTTTGTGACCGTGAGGGTATCGTTATTATTGACGAAACTCCCGCAGTAGGCATCGGCGCCGGAGACAGCTGTGACCCTTATAAGACATTTCCCATAAGAGAGCATCACGAACAGGTACTACGGGATCTGATCGCACGGGACAAAAATCATCCCTGCGTTGTCATGTGGTCCATGGGAAATGAGCCGGATACCGAGCATTTCCCGGAATCCGCCTATGATTACTGGCATTCCCTCTATGAATTTACCCACAGTCTGGATCCTCAGAACCGTCCCGTCACCTTTGTCTGCTGTCAGAATAATTACGAGAAGGACATCGTGACCCGGACCATGGATGTGGTCTGCCTGAACCGCTATTACGGATGGTACAATCTATCCGGTGATCTGGAAGCTGCCTCCTATGCATGGAATATGGAGCTGGATTTCTGGGAAAAAATCGGCAAACCTGTGATGATAACGGAATATGGTGCTGATACCCTCGCCGGACTTCATAACTGCGCACCGGAAATGTGGAGTGAAGAATTCCAGGTAGCACTTTACAAAATGTATAGCAAAGCCTTCGACGGAAGAGACTTCTTTATCGGGGAACAGGCATGGAATTTCGCCGATTACGCCACCTTACAGGGCTGCATGCGTGCAGACGGCAACCGCAAAGGCATCTTTACCAGAGATCGTCGTCCGAAGCTTGCCGCACATTACTTCCGGGGCAGATGGGAACATATCCCGAATTTCCATTACAAGGACAAAAGTAATTCATAAAATAAGGCACACTAAAAACAGCAGCGATACCTGACAAATCGCTGCTGTTCTTACTATGTTCTTATTCCTTAGATACCGTATCATTAAATTCCGCTATTTTCCTATTCTGCGAGAAAAGGATGCATAGAATAGTCTTCCTGCCATCATTCTACGGTAATAGTGTACTCCTTACGAAATACCTCACCAGCCTGCAAAGTATTGCCATACTCCCGCTGCTCCAGGCTGCCGTCAAAGGTCGTCCGGTCGCATCTGCCGTACCAGGGCTCGATGCAGATAAACGGTGCTCCCTTGCCTGCGGGAGACCACAGACCGAATAACGGAGTGTCAAAGCTTACGGTAAGATACGGCTTTTTATCCGAGGTACACAGGCTCACTACAGAAGCCTGACGATTCTCTACGATCAGAGCATCCCTGTCAAACAGATGCTCTGTGATCTGCGCATAGCCGTTTCTCACCGGCAGTACATCCTTTTGCTGTCCCATGAGTCCTCGTCCGTCATCCGCCACCAGTCCGTAAGTCAGATCTTTGTCGGCATCAAACTTAAAATAATATTCCGACTGCTTTCCTTTTCCATTCACAGGACACATGAATGCGGGATGTCCGCCGATGGAAAAGTACAGTGTTTTTGTATCCGGATTTTCCACCTGCCAGATGACCTTCAGATTTCTTCCTTCTAATTCATAACCTACTTTTAAAATAAACTCAAACGGGTACTTCGCTTTGGTTTCTTCATTAGATCTCAGGGAAAACCATGCTTCCGTTGCCGTCTGTACATCCACGGCAAACTCCATATCTCTGGCAAAACCGTGCTGTCCCATGGAATAGGTCTTTCCTTCATAATGATATTCCTTATTTTTCAGGCTTCCGACAAAGGGGAACAGTACCGGGGCAGTTCTCTTCCAGAATTTTGCGTCCGCATTCCACAGATACTCGGTATCTGTGGCCTTCCCCCGAATGCTTGCAAGCTCTGCACCAAAGCTGTTGATGGTTACTTTTAAAGCTTCATTTTCCAATACTACCTGCATATTGCATACCTCTCTCTCTTTTTCCCACATTATACCTCATAACAGTTCATCCGTGAATATATCCGGGCACACAAAATCATGCTCGTATGGTTTTGTAGCCGCATATGTTCACGAGATGAGCGCCAGCTTATGAGCAAAGATAATCACGAAGTGACGGAAAGCGTGGTAACGCGACTTTGCGAATGGTGCGGGATGAATTGTTGCTATCTGTTATCCTGTAGTCCGGCTGTCTTCAGCCAATGTCCGGACAAATATCTGCTCACAAAACAGATCACGCGGAAGATCCAGTCCAGTACCATGGCAATCCAGACACCGATGGCTCCGTAACCCATGTTCACACCGATGATATAGCTGAATCCGATACGGAACACGAACATGGAAAAAATGGACAGCACCATGGTAAACCGTACGTCATTGCAGGCACGAAGCATGTTCGGCAGAACAAAAGACGCCGGCCACAAAAACATCGCCATACCGTTGTGGATCATAACCAGAATATAGGCTAACTGCGTGGTCTCCGGGCTTAATCCGTAGCATTTCAGGATCCACGACAGACACAGCAGGATGACGCTGTTTACCATAAAGGTACACAAGTAGGTAATCTTCAATAATTTTTTCGTATAGTACCGCACCTGACCGGAATCCCCGGCACCGACGCAACGGCCGATCACGGTGATCATGGCCAGATTCATTGCCTGTCCCACAATACAGCCCATGCTGTCCAGACTGTTAGCCACACCGTTGGCAGCAATCTGCACAGTTCCGAATCCCGCAATGATACTTACCACAATAACTCGTCCCAGCTGGAAAATCCCGTTTTCAATACCACTGGGAATACCGATATAAAAGATCTTATGGATCACAGGCCAGTCAATCCGGAATTTTTCTTTTAACAGATGAACTTCGTTGGACGGATTTTTCAGCAAATGATACAGGATAAATCCTGCCACCGCACGGGAAATCAGGGAAGGGACCGCCACACCGGCCACGCCAAGTCCCAATACATAAACGCCCAAAGCATTACCGCCGATATTGATGATATTTTCCACCACTGAGACCTTCAATGTGATCTTGGAATTTCCCATGGAGCGGAACAGCGCTGCACAAGAATTGTACAATGCCAAAAATGGGAAAGACAATGCTGAGATCATCATGTAGATCACGGCATTATGGAATACATCAGCTTCGATCTTACCAAAAAACAAGGAAATGATGCCGTTACAGAACACCATGACCAAAATGGAAATACCGATGGTAATGCATACGGAGGACACGATCAGCTGTTTTGCGGATTTGCAGGCATCCTCTTTTTTCCCGGCTCCGAGGAACTGGGAGGTCACCACGGCACCACCGGTAGCCAGTGCCGCCAACACACTGATGATCAGGTTATTAAACATATCAATCAGGGATACGCCGGAGACTGCTGCTTCGCCCGCAGAGGAGATCATTACGGTGTCCGCCATACCCACAGTGATGGCCAGTGCCTGTTCAAATAATAACGGAATAATCAGTTTTTTCAGATCTTCTTTTGAAAATAGCTGTTGCTTTGTTGTACTTGTTTCCATAATGTTTACCTTTTGCTACTATAAATTTCCCCACCAATCATACCTCTTTATCAGCTGACCATTATTTTTCCATATGATACAACCTTAGTGAATTGTCCCATGCCGCCTTGCGCACTTCTTCCTCTGTGATCCCCTTGATCTGCGCCATGGCAGCGATCACATAGGGAATATTCAGAGAGCTGTTGCGTTTGCCGCGGTTCGGTTCCGGCGCCAGATAGGGGCAGTCCGTCTCCAGAACGATACGGTCCATAGGGATGTACTCTACCGCTTCCTTCAGCTTCTTTGCATTTTTAAAAGTCAGCACGCCGCCGATTCCAAAGTAGAATCCCATATCCAGGAATATCTTCGCCGTCTCCTTCGTATAGGAATAGCAATGAATTACACCGCCGATCTCCTCTGCGTGCGCCTCCGTCATGAGGTCGACGGTATCCTTCGCCGCATCCCGGGAGTGAATGATAACAGGCTTTTTGATCTCTCGCGCCAGATCCAGCTGCCGCAGGAACCACTTCTTCTGTGTCTCATGGTCCGGCTCCGGCCAGTAATAATCCAGTCCGATCTCTCCCACCGCCAGGCATTTCTCTTTCTGGCACTGTTCCTTCAGCCAAGAATAAGATTTCTCCGTCAGTTCCGCAGTCTCGCTGGGATGTACGCCGATGGCTCCGTAGATGTAATCGTACTGCTCCATCAGTTCTAACACCTTCCGGCAGGATGCCAGGCTCGCCCCCACATCCACCACCCGGGCAATGCCCTGCCCCGGCAGCGCCGCCAGAAGCTGTTCTCTGTCGTCATTAAATGCGTCATCGTCATAATGTGCATGGGTATCAAATATTGCAGTCATAATATATTGTCAGTCCTTCCATCTCCCATTTGCTTCAAATATTCTATACATGCGGTCTTTGACCGAATTATCCTAAAAGCTGTAGCAGATCATCTTTTGTCATATCCATCAGATTCGTACTCTCTCCATTTAGCACCGCATCTGCAAGGTTTTTCTTATCTTCCTGCATTTTCAGTATCTTTTCCTCAATGGAGTTTTTCACGATCAGCTTATATACCGACACTGTCTTCGTCTGTCCGATACGATGTGCTCTGTCCGTTGCCTGATTCTGCGCAGCCACATTCCACCAGGGATCGTAATGTATTACAATATCAGCACCGGTCAGATTTAGTCCTGTTCCACCTGCTTTTAGAGAAATCAAAAATACCGGAACTTTATCTGCGTTGAATTGCTGTACTAATTCCAAACGTTTTTCCTTTGAAGTTTCTCCTGTTATCTTATAATATGAGATTTGTCTTTCCTTTAAATCTCTTTCCAAAATCTCCAGCATTGATGTAAACTGTGAAAAAAGCAGTACCTTATGATCTCCTTCAATTGCATTCTCTATTAACTGCAGACAGGTATTTCTCTTAGCAGACTCCCCCTGGTAATCATCAAACAACAAGACCGGATCACAACATATTTGCCGGATTCTGGTCAGTTCAGCCAGAATCTGCAGCTTGTTTTTCCTAAAGTTGTCCTCGGATTCTTTTTCCAGAGATTGTTTCATACGTATTACCTGACCGTCATAGAGTCTTTGCTGCTCATCTTCCATAACCGCATAATAGTTCTCTTCCAGCTTTTCCGGAAGATCCTTTAATACATCTCCTTTTAATCTCCGTAAAATAAAGGGTGACACCATTCGTTTCAACAGTGCTGTGGCATCTGCATCCTGATTCTTTGTGATCGGTGTTTCCATTTCTTTTTTAAAATTGTCATAGGTATACAGAAAACCCGGCATCAGATAATCAAAAATACTCCATAGTTCACTGAGACGGTTTTCAATAGGGGTTCCCGTCAAGGCATATTTTGTGTGGGCAGAAATCAGCTTTACCGATTTTGCCGCTGCTGTCGTATGGTTCTTAATATATTGTGCCTCATCAATGATCTGCACTGAAAAAATCTTTCCTTCATATTCCGCAATATCTCTTTTCAAAAGATCATAAGAAGTTACCAGAACATCCCATTTCTCATATTCCTCAATGCTCTTTTGGCGTTCTGTCTGATTACCGGTGATCATCCCAACCGACAATTCCGGAGCATATTTTGCAAATTCTTCTCTCCAATTGTACACCAATGATGCCGGTGTGACGATCAATGCCGGATGACATTGCCTGTTCTCCTCCTTATGTGCCAGCAGCACAGCAATGACCTGTAATGTCTTACCAAGACCCATATCATCCGCCAGAATACCACCAAATCCACAGTTTTCCAATGTTCTCAGCCATCTGTAACCGTATTTCTGGTATTTTCGCAGCACCTGGTTTAGTTTCTCTGGAACTTCGTACTCAGAGTCTTCTACCGTTTTAAAATTTTTAATCAGCTTCTTAAACCTGACATCTCTGTCAGAATAGACCCCCTCACACTGCTCCAACATTTTATCAAGATAAAGTGCACGATAAAGAGGCAGCTGCATTTTTCCCTTTACAAATTCTTTGGGTGTAATATGCAGATCATCCAGCATCTCTGCCAATTCCTGCAGGTTATCTTCCTGAAGATCCAGAAATTCTCCATTACGCAGACGATAATACTTTTGTTTCTTCCGGTAGCTGTTTAAAATATCCAAAAGCTCTTCCTGTGTCAGTTCTGTGGAATGAATCTCCAGATTCATCAATTCACTCCCTATGGATACACCTACATGTACAGGAACATTTTTACGAATGTTCAGTCTACGGAACCGGTCCGTACTCTGCACTTCACCCAGATGCATCAGATCCGCCACCCCACTTTTTAAGATCTGATATACTGCATCCGGGTCTTCACCGGAATCAAAGCTTTGTTTTTCCTCATTTATCTCGGGAAAAATTTTACGCACATCGCTCAGGATATTGCATTCCATTTCCCGATCCCGGAAGCTGTCAATCTTCTGGTCGTTATTCATCCACGCCATGAGATCATAATCGTTTTCTCCATAAACTGCCTTTGCTTTACACAGAATTTTTCCATCTTCTGCATCCAGATAGAATTGAAATTCTGCCTGAGGTGGTAGAAATTTACGGATCTCATTTGCATTCTTTTCCTTTATTTTCGCATATTTTTCTATTGTTGGAAGAACACGGTAATAGAATTCTGATAAATATCTTCTTCCAACCTGCAAAGAAATCTCTCCGTCCTCTGCATTACGAAGCAACGGTTCCAGTTCTTCCAGTTCCTGTACACGGATACGATAAAAAATATCCTTTTCCAAATAATAACGATAGTTGATTCCCTCCAGAAACTCCGGTATTTTCCCTCGAATCCGTATTCCCTGAAATACCTGATTCTGATCTGTTTCCTGTTCTATGACCAATCTGATATCCGGACTTCCCTCTTCAAAATACCATTCCGTATTTTTTGTTTTTCTTCGTCCTTCTCCTACGGTGACAGGTATTTTTTTCCCTTCTACAAGCGGAAAGAACTGATCCAGCCGTTCTCCATATATTGAAATTCTATCCTTGATAGTTTCTGCCGCACTTGTATATTGGTAATAACCACTCCAGATGCGGCTCCTGTTAAATTCCTGTCTTCTCCATTCCTGCATTACAACACTTTTCAGGAAAGTATAATATTGGCTGCTTTTCTCATTAAAACCGACAAGTGCAAAATCCAGAGATGACTTTGTACCCAATTTCCATTGTCCCTTGTTTTCTACACAATCCACGAATTCCGAAAGCTTTTTTATCACATACAGCTTATCCGCACCCACCTTGAATCCAAGCTGAAGCCCTTCTCCCTTTTCTTCCAGAAATGGTTCCAACACAGCCTGTTTCTTTGGAGTCTCACTTTTTTCCTCTATTCCTGCTCTCCTCTGACGGAATCCGTACATCATATTGCTCGCATAACTATCTGTTGCATCCCCTATGCTGTCTGACTGCAGTTTTTTCTCCAACAAAAGCAGCAACGCAAGCTCATGCACACACAAATGATCTTCCGTGACACCGTAATAGTTTTTGCCATAGTTCCCTTCATAACACCCTGGAACATTACATCCTGCCTCCTCAATTTCATCTTTTGTGAAAGTGATATGAAGGTAATCTCCTTTCATTACTCCAATTACCCTGCCCATTAATGTATTTGCACCGATTCGGTTAGGATATCCCATCTGTAACTCAGATATGGTAATCTCATTTTGCGCTATCAGCTGCTCTGCTTTTTCTAACTCATCTGCATAAAAGCAAAAAGGTTCCGCCATTGCTTCCATGTCAAAATATTCATAACGGTCTGACGCATAGTCAGAGTACTGCATTGCATTCTCAGATATTTTCTCTTCATTTTTCTTATGTTTAAAAGGATACACAATCTTAGGAACCTGTACTTCCTTTTGTCCTGCAGTACTTCCCTGCTCACTCATTTCCTCGATTGCATAAAGAACAGCTGCCTCGTGCTTACAGCAATCATCGTAAGCACAATTACAAAACATCTTTGGATGCAGACGGTCAGTTAAATAAATTTCCACATCATATACTCTTGTTCCCAACACCTTTGCCTGGTACGTCGCACCACGATGTGTCAATCCCTTTACTTTTCCATCTTCAAAATACTGCCTGCCTCTATTTAAAATTATCCTTGAAAACAAATAATCCAAATACATAGTCTTTTGTCCTTTGTTTTATTTATGAATTTTGAATACACTTTAAATTTAAAATTTACAAGTCTCTCTATTCTGTGCTCTCCAAAGGAAAATGTTTGCAACGCCAAGGGCTCGAACCCTGGACACCCTGATTAAGAGAAATGGTATCTAAGGGGTATTTTAAGTCGGTTTTTGGCGGTTTACGCTTCGGGAACCGTGTGATATAATTGGCTTGCTGTTGACTCTTTCCAGCAGGAAGGAGGTGACCAGTCTTGAATCTTTTAGTTTCTTTCATTATCTCCGTTATAGCAAGTGTAGTTGGTTACTACATATGCAAATGGCTGGACGGAGAGGATTAGCAACAGTCAGCCTAGCTACAAAAAACCCCGGGATTGCCCCCCGGGGTTTTCTGCGTCTTGAATCTTTGAGTCTTAGTCTCTTTTATCTCAATGTCAATATAACACGGGTTCTCGAGTTTGTAAAGTTTTTTTGTCCGACAATTATTTCTCTATTTCTTTCCAGGATGATTCTACAAAGTCCTCATACCGCAGATCTTTGTCTGCAGGATCTTTTGTGTCCAGTGGTCGCATATTCCAGTTATTTTTGATAACCGGCTTACCTGTCCCCTTCTTCTTTCTCCGTTTCCTGGTGGTGGTAGTCGTTGTTTGGGACTGATCTGTCCGGATCTTAAATAGCAGGTACCCAAACATGACAATTAAAATTGAAAACATCATCGCTATTGCATCATTCATAATATTCCCCTCATTCATTAATTTCAAATATCGTGAATACTTCATGTACAGAACTATTAACAATTTTTCTGTAGTGTTCCTCATCCATGTCGTTTCCCATTTCCAACCAGCCTGTAGAAAAGTTGCCATTTCGATTTCTGTTCTCCCCTTAAGAGAATATGGATCCGCCAAAGATTTGACTCCGGACAACCTGATTAAGAGAAATGGTATCTAAGGGGGATTTTAAGTCGGTTTTTGGCGGTTTACGCTACTAGAACCGTGTGATATAATTGGCTTGCTGTTGACTCTTTCCAGCAGGAAGGAGGTGGCATCTTGGACATTCTTATCACATTCATTCTCTCTGTTATAGCAAGTGTAGTCGCATACTACATATGCAAATGGCTGGACAGAGATGAATAGCAACAGCCAGCCTAGCAACAAAAAGCCCCGGGATAGCCCCCCGGGGTTTTCTGCATCTTGGAACTTCTTATCACTTCTCTAAAGTCAATATAACATGGGTTCCCAGCTTTGTAAAGTAGTTTGTCCAGCAAAATTAAAACCAAAAAAAGAACCGTCCCCGGAGCTCCTATGTCTCCAAAAACGATTCTCTCGAGTGCACCGCCAGGGGCTCGAACCCTGGACACCCTGATTAAGAGTCAGGTGCTCTACCAACTGAGCTAGCGGTGCATTTTCTGTGTCGTTGTTGTGTCTCCCGCAACGACAAGACATATGTTATCACATGATTTTAAATAATGCAAGTACTTTTTGAAAAAAATTTAAATATTTTTTTCGATTTATTTGTACAATAGGTGAAATTACTGTTTTTTACGGGCTTCCTGGCACTTTTTGCAGTAGCCGTACAGCTCTAATTTGTGTCCGGTGACAGTGAAATCTCCGGTATCCTGCTCTAAATGCACATGTGCAAAGGGGCAGCTGGGTAGCGGAATCCGCTTATGACATTCCAGGCAGACCGCATAATGGGTATGTTCCCCGCGGTTCAATTCGTATACTACGGTACCGTCTCCCATGAACGTTGTCTTCTCTACCATTCCATGTTCTTCAAATGTTGCCAGGATCCGGTAGATTGTGGATACAGCATAGTCGCTGCCTTCGTGTTCTTTCTCAATACGATTGTAAATCTGTACGGCGCTGAGGGGCTCGGTCGCTTCCTCCAGCACCTGATACACGCATTTTCTCTGTTTGGTCCATTTCAATCCCTTAGGATAGGAAATATCATTGTGTTCACATTTATGTTCTTCCATAGATATCTGTCCTTTAATATCGCGATCCGGGGCATCCGCAGTGCTGCTCAGCTCGGTAACGCCCTGCGTTCCCTCACTGGACGGGCGTCGCCCTATCAAAATTGGATCTGCCTCTTATGCCTGCAAGCATTCAAAGAGTCAGCTCTCAATTTTGGCACTGCTTGTGCCTACAGCCAGTTTATCACAATTCCTACTAAAACGCCAATCACATATAAAATTCCCACGATTTTCAGATTTTCCTTTTTATCCGGGTTCACGCGGAACAACACCAGCAGTCCTACTCCCGCGCCCACCAGCAATCCGGACATCATGGCTCCAAGGCTGATCACACCACTGATATACAATTGCGTTATGGTCACAGATGCTGCACAGTTGGGTATCAGTCCCACCACTCCTGCCAGCACAGGTCCCAGTACGGGACGGTTCAGGATCAGTCCGGCCAGAACATCTTCTCCCACAAAATGCAGTGCTGTGTTCAGAACAAATCCAATGACTATAATGAAAAAGGTAATCTGAAGCGTATGTTTTACCGCGGACAGAAAAATGCCATCCTCTTCACAATGGCAGTTCTCATGCTCACAGATTTCATGAATGTGCTCTTCCTCTTCATGATCATTTTCCTCATGCCCGTGAACATGGTCATGAGGATGCATCTTCCTCTCCCGGACCAACAGATCGATCACAAATCCGGCTACCGCACCAATGGCTGCTTTCGCTCCCAGCACGCCCAGTACAAAGCGGATATCCATTTTCTCCGAAATCAGGATCGGCAGCATCTCATCAGAGGTGGACAGATAAATGGCTATCAATGTTCCCAGGGTGATCACCCTGCCCGCATATAAATTGGATGCTGCTGCCGAGAATCCACACTGAGGCAGCACACCTGCCACACCACCGATCAACGGTCCCATTTTACCTGCTTTACGTACCATATGCGTGGTCTTCTCGCCGGCCTTATGCTCCAGATATTCCATAGCCAGATAGGTCAGGAACAAAAATGGCACCAGCTTTATACTATCTATTAAGGTATCTAAAATAACTTCCGGCATAACTCTTACCTTTCCATACTTTCTTTATCAAATGAATACTTAATCATATATTTGTTCTAAATGCAAATGAGTTGCATTTGCATTTAGAACTATAACACATTTTTTCATATTGTCAATATTTTAATTATAAAAAATGCGCTATGCCATGATAAGCTACGAAAAGCAAGAGAATGCCCATCCTGTATCTTCCTGACGAGGCTTACGTTCCAAGCCTTATACTTATAATACGTTTGGGCAGATAAAAAAGCTACATTCCGTTATTGCACTTCCATCAATCTTCGATCAATCCTTTTTTCTTCCATGCTCCGCTCCGCCAGCGCAGCATCATGCCGACTGCACGGCAGCATTCATCTGCTGTCAGACCGATATAAGCACCCACTACTGCCAGATGCAGCTGTATCCCCAACAGATACGTTCCTCCCGCTGCACACAAAAACATGAAAACAGCTCCAAGGATCACCGGAAATACAGCATCTCCACTGGTTTTCAGTGCATTTCCGTATACCAGATTTGTGACTCGTCCGGCTTCCAGGGCAATATCAATAAACATCAGCTTCTGCACCAGGTCTACCATACTCTTATCCTGCGTGAAAAAAGAAATCAGGACCGGGGCACTGACTGCAAACAGAAATTCTGTTCCCATCGCCAGTACCGCTCCGATCGCCGCAGATTTTTTCGTCTGCTTATCACATATTTCATATTTTCCCGCACCCATGTACCATCCGGTCATAATGGCATTCGCCTGGGCAAGCGCATTTCCCACACAAAAGGATAGATTCGTGATCTGTGCCGTATAGGAGCGGGCAGCCACATTGACTCCTTCTGTATCCATCTGGTTCAGGAAACGGATCACCAGTGTCATCGCTACATTATAAATAATATTCTCCAAAGCGGAAGGTAATCCGATCCGGATGATCTGCCGCAAAATCTCTCCGGAATTTACCCTCTCCGAATATTTTTTTGCAGGGATCAGCCGCCGTACAAAGATCACTATCAATATCAGATTCACTACTTTGGAGATCACGGTTGCGGATGCAACCCCCTGCACGCCGAGGTGGAAATGAAACAGAAACACAGCATTTAATATAAAGTTCAGAATATTACCTGTCACGGTTGCGATCAGGGGCTGTTTCGTATATCCAAACGCACGCAGATATCCTGCCAGTATGGGAATCATTGCGTTCAGTGTGCTTCCGCCTCCTACGATCCGCAGATATTGTACGGCAGGCTCCTTCAATGCCGGTGCAATACCTACCACATACAGAATCCCATCGGAACAGAAAAACAAAAACACAGACATCACAACACCCAGGATCCCATTAAACCATAATCCCAGAGTCTTTGCCTGACAGGCGATCCCCGGTCTGCCCGCACCGATATTCTGTGTCATCACAGCCAGCATTCCCATAGAAACTACCGAATACATAATAATAAATACACCAATATAAGTATTTGCTGTTCCGACTGCTCCGACTGCCTGATCTCCCACAGAAGAAAGCATTAAAGTATCCACCATTCCGGACAACATGTAAAAGATCGTCTCCAGACACAGTGGTACAAATAATTGAAATAATGACTTATTCTGTCCTTCCATCGTATGTTTTATATCCTTTCTGCGGTTCCTATAAATTTGCATTTTTATTTTGCAACTATTCAGAATACTATTCCGAATAGTCCCTTCAATTTTTACATATTACTACTTTATCTTTCCTAAAACTTGCATTTTTACCACAGAAAATTGACTTATTTCTACTTTTATAGTAATCTGACCATAACGTCCCCCGATACACTTCACAGAAAGGCCTGCTTATGTACCCTGAATTAAGAGAAGAACGCATTCACGGAACAAAAGAATTTCCTTTTAGCTGTTATCACCTGCATGATATGCCTGCTTTTTTTCAGATTCCTGTCCACTGGCATCCGGAGGTTGAGATCATATATGTCCGCTCCGGCTCTCTTAAGATCATCATTGAAGGAGAAGAATACGAAGCGGGCGGCGGCTCTGTATTCTTTGTGAATCCCGGTGAACTTCATTTTATGGGTTCCGCAATTCCGGGCGTAGACTATCATACCCTGCTGTTCCCACTGGAATTTATTTCCTTTCAGACGGACGATCTGTTGGAAACGGAGTTTCTCCTTCCCTTGCGTAACCATGAATTGCTTTTGCATCATAATCTTTCCCATGAAAAAAGCTGTCCTGACATCATTTCTCTCATCCGTGAGATCCTGTCTGTCAGACAGCTTCCAAATACATTGAGCGGGCATTTCCGATTACGTATTTTATTGTTGTCACTTATACAAAAAATCGCTTCCTGCGGAACCATTAACCCTATGGGCTCCAAAAGGAACGATCCGATGCAGCGTGAGATACTGACTTATCTGCAGTATAACTACACAGAACCCCTCCGGTTGGAAACCCTGGCAGAACAATTTCATTTATCCGAAAAATATTTGTCCCGCTATTTTAAGCAACACTTTCATCTGACTCTGACGCAATACCTGATGCATCTGAGACTGACCCATGCCTGCCATCTGTTAGAGAGCACCTCTCTGCCGGTTACAGAGGTTGCCCTGCAGTCCGGCTTCCCCAACGTGAGTCATTTTATCCGCTGCTTTCATAGGACATATCAGATGTCTCCGTTGCAATATCGTAAGCAGCTGCCCTATCAGTGATCGTTTTCAAGAGCTCTTCTTGCCAGCTCCAGGCATCCCATGATGCCCTGATCATCATGAAGAGATGCCGGCACCACATAATGCTCCATGTCTGCAAGTTCATCCGTTACGATATAACCATTGATGTATTCCTTAAGCTTCTTGCGGATGAGCGGGAACAACTGCTCCTGGTGCATGACACCGCCGCCTAAAATAATCATTTCCGGAGATACCGTCATGACATAGCCGGTCAGGGCCTGCGCAATGTAATCTGCCTCCAGCTCCCATACTTCCGGGCAATCTGCCAGGTCCACCGCTTTCCTGCCCCAGCGTTCTTCGATGGCAGGGCCTGCTGCCAGACCTTCCAGACAATTCTTATGATAAGGACATCTTCCGGCATAAGTATCTGCGGTCCGCTTCGTGATCAGCACATGTCCGGTCTCCGGATGGAGCATTCCGTGATGCAGCTCTCCGTTACTATAGATACCACCGCCGACACCGGTGCCGATAGTCAGATACATGACACACTTTTTCCCTTGTGCCTGTCCGAAGGTCACTTCGCCGAGGACGGAACCATTCACATCCGTATCGAATCCCACGGGGCAATGAAGTGCCTCCTGCATCTGCCCCACAATATCGCAGTCCCTCCAGGCCAGCTTTGGCGTGGTTGTGATATAACCGTATTTTTCGGAATCTCTGTCCAGTTCAATGGGCCCGAAACAGGCAATTCCCAATGCATCAATCCCCTTGTCCCTAAAATAAGCGATCATCTTAGGAATCGTCTCCTTAGGCGTAGTTGTAGGAATCGATACCTGCTCATAAATTGTACCATTCTCATCGCCAATAGCGCAGACCATTTTTGTACCGCCGGCTTCCAATGCACCCAGACGTAATTTTGCCATATAAATTCCCTGCCTTTCCAGATTCTGCCTGTCAAATATATCCCGAGCTTTTCCTCCGGATTCTGCTCTCTGTGGTTAGTATAGCAAATCCTTTTCTCTCTGTTAATATCAATTTTTATTGCATTTCTCTCACTTTTTAATTTTCTCTTTTCCCGGGAATCTTTCCTATGATATACTTGTTATACTGTTCTCAGTTACACACAAATTGCAGGAGGTTATATCACAATGAAAAAAATATGGATCGTCGGTTCCCTCGGTCACATGGGACAGGCGTTGATCAGGTTGTTAGACATGATGGAATATGAATTATACGAGACCGATAAGGATGAGCTGGATATCACGGATGAACATGCAGTTTCCCTGTTCATGCACCGGAATCGTCCCGATGTCGTCATCAACTGTGCAGGATATCATCCTTTTGCCGGTGCTGCGCAGTCGGAGACAGATATGGCTTACAAGGTAAACGCCGTAGGTGCGAGGAATCTGGCGCAGTCTGCGGAGAGCATTCAGGCAAAACTCATCCAGATCTCTACGGATGATGTATTTTCCAGCGCATCCGACACACCCTATAATGAGTTCGATGATGTAAATCCCGTGGGGCTGTTTGCGAAATCCAAATATGCCGGAGAGAAATTCGTCATCCAGCTGATGACCCGCTATGTCATTATCCGCAGTTCCTGGATCTATGGCATCGGCAAAGACTTTTTGAATGAAGTACTGGAAGCTGCCGCGGATCCCAAAGTATCCACCATGGAATTATGGAACAATGACCGCGCCGTTCCCACTTCTGCCGCTGAGCTTGCCCGGGTGGTGAAATTCTTCATCGACAACGACCATTACGGTATCTATCACGCCGTATGCAGTGGCGGTTCCTGCACACGCCTGGAATTTGCGAAAGAGATCCTGCGTCTTGCCGGAAAAGAAGACCGGCTTACCGTCACAGTAAAAGACGGCACCCCGCAGAAATATTCCGTACTGGATAATATGATGCTGCGTCTCAACGGAATCGAAGAACCCAATGGCTGGAGAGAGACACTGGCTTCCTACATGAAAGAAACCGGAGGACTGGAATAGTGGAAAAACACGAAAAAGAAAAGAAAAAACTCGGTCTGTCCACCAAAATCTTTATCGCCCTTTTAACCGGTGCGGTATGTGGTGTGCTGATCCATTATTATATGCCGGAAGGGTACTTCAGAGATACGATTCTGATCAACGGCATTCTCTATGTACTGGGCAACGGTTTTATCCGCCTGATGCAGATGCTGGTGGTCCCTCTGGTATTCTGCTCCCTGGTCTGCGGCGCTATGGCCATCGGTGATACGAAAACGTTGGGAACCGTGGGTGTGAAAACGATCCTGTTCTACCTGTGCACCACTGCTTTGGCGATCTGCGTGGCACTGGGTATTGCCAGTCTGATCAATCCCGGCGTTGGCTTAAATATTGCGTTGCCGGAGGATGCCACCGAAGTTGCGACCACCCAGGTAGATTTTGCGGAGACGTTGCTGAATATTATTCCGAAAAATATTTTTACCTCTCTGTCCACCGGAGATATGCTGCCGATCATCTTCTTTGCTTTATTTGTCGGCATTCTTCTGGCTGCCATGGGCAACCGGGTCTCCACTGTGGCGAACTTTTTCAGTCAGTTCAATGACATTATGATGGAAATGACGATTGCAGTCATGAAAGCAGCCCCTGTCGGTGTCTTCTGCCTGATCGCCAAAACCTTCGCAGGTATCGGCTTCGACGCTTTTGTGCCTATGCTGAAATATATGGGAAGCGTCATTCTGGCGCTGGCAGTACAGTGTTTCGTGGTATATCAGGTCATGCTGTTTGCCTTCACCCGGTTGAATCCTTTTAAGTTCATTAAAAAGTTCTTCCCGGTTATGACCTTTGCCTTCTCCACTTCCACCAGTAATGCGACGATCCCTCTGTCTATCGACACCCTGTATAAAAAAATCGGTGTCTCCAAACAGATTTCGTCCTTTACGATTCCTCTGGGTGCCACCATTAACATGGACGGTACATCCATCATGCAGGGCGTAGCAGTTGTTTTCATAGCACAGGCTTATGGTATTCCTCTGACCCCGGCTGCCATTGCTACTGTTATTGCCACCGCGACGATCGCTTCCATCGGCACTGCCGGTGTCCCCAGTGTCGGTCTGGTCACCCTGTCCATGGTACTCACCTCCGTGGGACTGCCTACCGAAGGCATTGCACTGATCATGGGTATCGACCGTATCCTGGACATGCTGCGTACCGCTGTCAATATCACCGGTGATGCCGTATGTACCACTATCGTGGCTAAGCAGCAGGGTGCCTTTAATGAGAAGACTTTCCGGGCAGATAACTGATCATCCGTTTACAACTTTCCAGGTGGCTGCCACCGTATAAAAAAAGTGAAACATTCTGTCTTGTGCTCAAGTGCACCGTCAGATGTTTCACTTTTTTATAGCCCTCAGCTATTCTATTTCAGTTTATTAAGTTTTGCCCGGTTGGCAATAACGATCAGCCGCATATCCTGTGTCAGAGGTACTTCCGGATCGATATTGGTATTTACATTTTTTCCTTCTATGATCGCCACCACGTTAATGGAATATTTTTTCCGCAGATTCAGTTCAATCAGGTTCTTCCCGATCCACTGCTGCTTAACTTCCAATTCCACCATAGACACATCCTGGGACAATTCGATAATGTCCATGAAGCCGGAGCTTAACAGATTTTTGGCCAGGCGGATCCCTGACTCACTCTCGGGGAATACTACCCGGTCTGCCCCTACTTTCGTAAGGATCTTACAGTTTATCTCCGTGGAGCATTTGGCGATAACGGTCTTTACGCCCAGTTCTTTACACAGCATGATTGCCATAACACTGGCTTCCAGATGATTTGCCATGGTCACAATGACCACATCAATATTGGCAATGCCGATCTGTCGTAACGCTTCCGGGTCTGTGACATCCGCACATTTGCAGTAAGGGATCTCTGCAATCGCTGCATTGACTACTGCCTCTCTATTGTCTACCGCCACCACCTCTGCGCCGTTCTCTGCCAACTCCTTCGCCACACTTCTTCCGTATCTTCCAAGTCCAAATACTGCATAGGTCTGATTGATTCCCATAGTCTCTTCCTTCCTGTTTCTTCTATCTGCTTTATCCGACGCTGATCTCTTCTGTCGGGTTCTTCACAATATTTTTGTTCTTTTTCTGCGTGCTGAATGCCACTACCAGCGATATGGGGCCGACTCTTCCCAGATACATGGTCACAATAATAATCAGTTTTCCCCAAAGATTCAGCATGGAAGTCAGGTTCCTGCTTAATCCCACAGTGGCTGTGGCACTCACTGTTTCATACACAATATCTATCACATCCGCATCTGTCACTACAGATAAAAGAATTGTGGACAACGACGCAATGATAAAAAACATACTTACAACCGCTACCGATTTATTCACTGCCTGCTTCGGAATATTTCTCCCAAAAAGCTCTGCATCCTCCTTATTACCTATGGTGGCAAACATGGATACCAGCAGCACTGCGATCGTAACTGTCTTCATTCCTCCTGCAGTTCCCACCGGAGAGCCACCGATCAGCATCAACAGCACCGAAATGATCGCAGAGGTATTGGTCAGATCCTGTTGCGGAATCGTGGCAAAGCCTGCGGTTCGCGTAGTTACTGCCTGGAACAGGGATGCCCAGATCCGCTGCGGCACCGTATAATCCTGCATCGTCAGAGGATTATTGTATTCAAAAATATAAAATGCTGCCGCTCCCACTGCAATAAGTATTCCTGTCACCGTGAGTGCTATTTTACTGTGAAGTGTCAGCAGTCTGAAACATTTCAGCTTCTGGCTCCGGATATTTTTCAAAACCCGCAGTACATCCCACCAGACAATATAGCCTAAGCCTCCCAATATGATCAACAGCATCGTGACCAGATTGACCATTGGCTGAAATACATAGCCGCACAGGCTGTCTTCCGACATAATATCCATTCCGGCATTGCAGAAGGCAGATACGGCATTGAAAATCGAAATCCATATGCCTCTGAATCCGTATTCCGGCACAAATACTGTCATATACAAAAGAGCTCCACATCCCTCCACCACCAGAGTACCTATGAGGACCTTGCGGAGGAATTTCACGATTCCGGAGATATTATTCAGATTAAAGACATCCTGCAGCATCCACCGGTTACCCAGTCCCAGGCGTCTGTGCAGTCCCATCATCACACCGTACATGACCGTAATGACCCCCAGACCTCCCAACTGGATCAGAAACAGGATCACGATCTGTCCCCAGACACTCCAAGTGGAATATGTGGGAACCGTCACCAGACCGGTCACACAGATGGATGTAGTGGCCGTAAATAAAGCATCAATGTACGGAACCGCCTCTCCCGTGGCGGAGCTGATGGGTAATGCCAGCAGGAAACTCCCCACTAATATGGCACACAGAAAGCTAAGCATGATCTTCTGTGTCGTAGACAACTGTATTAATTTTTTTCTGTTCATAACACACTCCATTCCGCCGATGCTTTATCTCATCAGTGGAATCGCTAATCAAATTTCACGGGTGCAATCCGCAATGCTATGATTATAACACATTTTAAAATAAAAAACTCCTATTCGGAACAGTTTGTTGCTGTATCCATAATAGGAGTTTTCTTCCTTCATAAAGCTTCTCCTTTATACCTTGAAACGATATCCCACACCCCAGATGGTCTCGATATACTGAGGCTTTGCAGTATCTTTTTCGATCTTCTCACGGATCTTCTTGATATGCACCGTGACGGTGGCAATATCACCGATGGAGTCCATATCCCAGATCTCACGGAACAGCTCCTCTTTGGTAAATACATGGTTCGGATGCTCCGCAAGGAACGTCAGCAGATCGAATTCCTTGGTGGTAAAAGTCTTCTCCACACCATCGATATAGACACGTCTTGCGGTCTTGTCGATACGGATGCCCCGGATCTCCACAATGTCATTCTGCTGTTTCTGATTCGTACCTACCAGTCTCTCGTAACGGGCCATGTGCGCCTTCACGCGGGCTACCAGTTCACTGGGGCTGAAAGGCTTGGTCATATAATCATCCGCTCCCAGACCTAAGCCGCGGATCTTATCTATATCGTCCTTCTTCGCTGATACCATGAGGATGGGGATATTTTTCTCCTCACGAATCTTCTTACATACTTCGAAGCCGTCCATGCCGGGCAGCATCAAATCCAGAATGATCAGATCGTAATCTCCTGCCAATGCAGTCTTCAGTCCCTCATCACCGGTATTGCAGATATCTACCTTGAAATCGCTGAGTTCCAGATAATCCTTCTCCAGATCTGCAATCGCCACTTCATCTTCAATAATTAAAATCTTACTCATTATTTATCCTCCATTTACAGAATGTCCTTGTATTATCGGTTATCATGCTATTTCTGTTTCATTCCTTATTCATTACTTGGTTCCGCCCGGCTGCAGCTCGATATATTTTCTCAATACAAAGTGCATACAGGTTCCTTCCCCTTCTTTGGCTGTCGCCCATACATAACCGCCATGATCCTCAACAATTTTTTTGACAATGGATAATCCGATGCCACTGCCACCCTGCGCCGAGTTCCGGGAAGCATCCGTGCGGTAGAACCGCTCGAAGATTTTCTGCAGATCCTTCTGTGCAATGCCTTTGCCGTTATCTTCGATCTCTACCCGGATGGAATCCACTTCGTCAAGAATACGGATATCAATATGCCCGTCAGGCTTATCCATATATTTTACGCTATTACTGATGATATTATTGATGACCTTCTTCATCTGCTCCGGATCCGCGATGACCACGGTATCGGGAGATACCAGATTCGAATAATTCAGCTTGATACCCCGCTGCTCCAGATCCAGTCCGACTTCTTCCACACAGTCGCCGAAGTAGTCTGCTACATTGATCCGGTGGAAATTGTACGGGATACGGTTATTATCAATTCCGGAGTAGGTGGTCAGCTCATTGATCAGACGATCCATATCAATGGCTTTGTTGTAGATGGTCTTGATGTATTTGTCCATCTTCTCCGGTGTGTCTGCCACACCGTCCATGATCCCTTCCACATAACCCTTAATGGCTGTGATAGGGGTCTTCAGATCATGGGAAATATTGCTGACCAGCTCTTTGTTCTGCTTCTCATGCTGGATGTTCTCTTCCGTGGATTCCTTCAGCCGCAGACGCATGTCCTCGTAATTGCGATAGAGATCACCGATCTCACCCTTGGCATCCGTCTCCAGAACATAATCAAAGTTGCCTTCCTTGATCTTGCGCATTGCTACGTTCAGTTCATTGATAGGTTCAAATACGCCCTTGTGGATCCACTGGGTCAGCATCAGGCTCGTGAAGATCAGGATCACGATGATCGCCACGAACATGTCGATCAGCAGATGTCTCGAGATCAGCGAATTAACCTTCGTTACAATAAAGACACTGCCCGGTGTTCCATCCCGGAAAGTGAAATCAATCTGTTTTACATACTTCTCCAGTTCATTATAAAAATATCCGCTGTCATCCGACAGATTTTCTTCACCGTAGGCAGGCAGTTTTTCAAAAATCATCTGTGCGGCATCTTCATTGCCCGCATAGTATAGTCCGTCACCCTTTCTTACTATAATATAAGTAGACTTCCGGGATACCTCAGCATTCACATGATCCAGATATTCCTTATCCTCCAGCTTGCTGCTGTCTTCCTTCGCCTGGGCCAGCAGCACATAATACGCCTGATCTGTGGTGTTGGTGAATTCCCTGAAATTCTCCGACATCATAGAATAATCAATATCTGTCAAGCTGATACCCTGAGAGTAATTCATCAGGTAAATAGCAATCATTACAAACGCCATGATCGTCAGCAACAACGGAAGTAATATAATACTTATAAATGTTACACGAAGTCTTGTTTTAAATTTCATATTACTCTTGCCTTTCAGCAGCCTGCACGTGAATAATTTATATTTTATACTTTACTTTCGCTCATTATAGCATGATTCCCACCTTCTGTGTATAAAGGAAGCAGGAATATCATTAAAAAAATATAAACAAAATTTTTTCATTTTTCTGTTGACATTATTTTCGTATCATGTATAATAAGATTATAGGAAACAGTAATCATTACTATTATCGAGAAAGGAGCTTATCATGGCACTGAAACGAAGCAGACAACGGGAAATGATCAAATCCTTTCTCATGGGACGCAAGGATCACCCTACCGCTGATGTGATCTATTCTAATCTGAAGCAGCAGGATCCGAACTTAAGTCTCGGTACCGTCTATCGTAATCTGACTCTTTTGTCGGACATGGGAGAGATTTTACGACTCCGGGTCGGTGACGGTGTAGATCATTTTGATGCCGATACTTCCGAGCATTATCATTTCGTGTGTACGGAATGCGGAAGCGTCATTGATCTGGACATGGATAGCATTGATTCTATCATGGAGACCGCCGGAGAGAGATTTGACGGCCGGATCCGGGGACATGTCACTTATTTCTACGGCTCTTGTCCCGCCTGCATCAGGGTTGCTACGGAGTCCAAGTTTTCTGAATGAAAACAGACTTCGTTCCATAATATATTTGTGCTGATAAAGCACACGCAAAAAGAGAAAACTAAAACAAAACATTTCATTTGAGAAAAGGAGAAAAAATTATGGCAAAGTATGTATGTCAGGTATGTGGTTATGTTCATGAAGGTGATGAGGCTCCCGCAGAGTGCCCCATCTGTCACGCTCCCGCTTCCAAGTTCACCAAGCAGGAGGAAGGCAAGACCTGGGCTGCTGAGCATGTGGTAGGTGTAGCGAAGGGTGCTCCCGAGGATATCATTGCAGATCTGCGTGCAAACTTCCAGGGCGAATGCTCTGAGGTTGGTATGTATCTGGCAATGGCAAGAGTTGCTCACAGAGAAGGTTATCCCGAAATCGGTCTGTACTGGGAGAAGGCTGCTTACGAGGAAGCTGAGCATGCTGCAAAATTCGCTGAGCTGTTAGGTGAAGTCGTAACCGATTCCACCAAGAAGAATCTGGAGATGAGAGTAGATGCCGAGAACGGTGCTACCGCAGGTAAGTTTGATCTGGCTAAGAGAGCCAAGGCTCTGAACCTGGATGCTATCCATGACACCGTACACGAAATGGCTCGTGACGAGGCAAGACATGGTAAGGCATTTGAGGGTCTGCTCAAGAGATACTTTGGTTAATTAAAATCTGTTAAATATGTGATTTAAATAAGAGGTATGGCCGCCAAAGCCACACCTCTTATTTTTGCTCTTTTGCCATGAGCTCATCCATGAGTTTCTTATACTTCTCACTATCCAACGGAAGCTCGACCGGCATGTTTTTCGATGCTGAATAATAGGCAGCCGCACATAACATAAGCGAATTCATTCCCTCTGCACCCTTTGCCACCAGATATTCGGTATTATGTTCCAGGGAAGCCCGAGCAAAACAGTTCAATAATTCTATATAGGGCTCCGGTCCTTCTGTAAATTCTATGATTTCCTCTGTAAAATTCATATTCTCTCTGGAATTAACCTTCTCCGTTTTAATATATTTTTCAATATCCGGATATCGCGTAATTGTGAGAGTATTGTTCTCCAGAAGCACTCTTGCCCTGGTTCCGATAATTTCCATTCTTTCTTCATGAACTGCTTCACCGGTGGTTAATACAAAGGAAGCTGTCATGCCGTTATCATAGTTCATAAGGATAGTATCTTCATCATCTACCGCAAAATCATTGTATTTTCCAAAAGGTATGACTGCAAATATTCTCTGTGGCATTCCAAAAAGATATTGAAACATATCAAGAAGGTGCTGTCCCTGATTGATCAAGGCACCTCCACCTTCTCCGATAAAGCTGCTCCTCCAGGAAGCGGAGTGATGATAATGTGATGTTCTGAGATATCTGGAATTGATGAGGCTGACTCTTCTCAGTTTACCTAATTCACCATCATCGATCAACTGTTTCATTTTCTGATATTTAGGATACAGTCTCTGATGATATACTATTCCGTATATCCTCTGGTATTTTTCGGATGCCTCCGTCATAGCAAGTGCTTCTCCGAGATCAGATGCTGCCGGCTTGTCACATAATACATCTTTCCCCAGTGCAAATGCCTTTAAAGCCAGCTCAGCATGTGTTTTATGCGGCGTTACTATCATAACGGCATCATATAAAATATGGTTGGTATCATCCGTTTTCATGGTATCTGTTACTGCATCATACAGTTCCTCTGTGCTTCTGAATATTCTTACAGGTTGTCCATCAACATTTACAACAGACCTTCCCCACTCCATAAGCTCATTCCGTCTGATAACCATTGCCGTTAGCTTCATATTAGATACTTTACCTGAAGCAATCATCTCAGCATATTTCTTTCCCATACTGCCAACACCGATAAGCGCAACCTTTAATCGTTTATTCTCCATAGGCATCCTCATATTTTCTGTGTAATTTACTGTACCTTTTTTCGCCTGTTTCCATCGCTTCTTTCATAAGAATCGCTGCATAAGCATCTGCCAACGCATCTTCTATTCTATAAGGTGGTTCTGCCTCATTCCGGCTATATTTTGCCGTACCTTCCATCAGTGCGGCGATCGCTGTCTCATCTTCCGGCAGATCACAAAGCCCCCATTCCGGCTCGTATAATATCTTATCCTGAAATATTATTTTTTTCACCTCCCGCAGGACAGACAGATTGGGATTGGGATTTTCTATTGTCTTAATTCTGTATTCTGTTTTTATTTTTTCAACACAACCCTCGTTGACATCATTCAGGTAATAGATGGTATCGTCTATCATCTCTCCACGGACACCTTGTACTTTAATCGTATTTTTTCTGATAGGGGAACGATATTGTTCGGAATCAAAGTCGTACCATGCAACCTTTCCGCTCTCAAATTCAAAGGTTGCTGTACATCTTTTCTGATTTACTATGCTGCCATCAGTACATTTCTCATATCGTGTAAGCGTCTGTGTCGTCGGAAATTCATAGATTTTCGCCGTTACCGTATAATTCTCATCCGGTTTTATTCCTAAATATGCCCTGATAAGACTAAAACCATGATACTCATGTGCAAGAGATATATTCATACAGCCTACATCTCCGATGATACCACTGTTGATCAGTTTGATGGAGGCTCTGTTAGATGGATAATTCCTATATTGTTCAGCGACCACCTGTTTTTTCCCCGCCTTATGATATTCATAAAGCTCTCTTAATTGCTCTATACGCAGTGCTGCCGGTGTCTCCGACAACACAGTGATCCCTCTGTCCATCCACTCCATTGCAACATCGCATATACTTGATTTGTTCACTGCTATGACTGCAAAATCAGGCTGGTAATCCATACATTCCTGTATAGAAGTTGTTGTATTTATGGATAATTCTTTTGCAATCTTATCCGCCTTTTCCATAGTTCTGCAATACATCGCATCAAGATGAAACATTTCCGGCAACGCCTTTGCTATCCTCACATAATATAAAGCTCTCCAGCCCGAACCGATAATTATAAAATGATATCTGCTCACTGTAATTTTCTCCTCTCTGTTTGCCCGCTCTCACCGAAATCCTCTATAACTGATGATACACAGAACATTCTGTATTGTAAACAGCAAGACTTTGACTTTATCTGTTTTACAGAAGAACCGCCCTTACGGAATTACTATTGCATATATTTCCGTAAGGGCGGCCAAATATTTTTTAATTTGTGGTGACGGAAGCTATACGGTTCCGGAGATCACCAGCGTGCTGACACCGGGATTGATCCCCCACGCTCCCGTAACGGGATCCTGGGTGTAAGTCGCTGCGGGTACGGTAATACCTCCTGCGGTTCCGGTAAATAATCCGGTAGTCGTATCATACGTATAGTTTGTTCCCTCTGCCCATGCAGTTCCATTAAAATTCACAGTCAGATTCTCCAATACGGGATTAAAGGTATCCGTAATCACGACACCGGTAGCTGCATCCGCTGCCGTATTACCCAGATTCTGTATCAGGAACGTATATGTCAATGTTCCATTCTCTGTCACAGGTACGGGGCTGACGGACTTTGTGATCGTAAGAAGCGGTCCGCTTGCCGCATTTACTGTCTCGTTTACAGTAACAGGGGTGACCCCTGCCCCGGCAATCGTCGCTGTATTCGTAATGGAAGCCTCTGCTGCCAGCGGCGCATAAGAGTTCACCTCAGCCTCATAGGTAAGTGTCACATTACCTCCCGCAGGCACGGTAATTCCTGTGATTGTCAGAGGAGGTCCTGCCGTTACAGCCGGTGTTGCCTGTAAAATTCCGTTTGCATAGTATTTTACGGTCCCCGGAATATACGTCAGAGGTGTCAGTTCTCTGGTATTAAACAAATACTCTCCCAGATTATCTGTTACTGTAATTCCGTTAAATGCTGTAGTGCCCGAGTTCACAATGCTGATCACATACGTCACATTTTCATTCTGTCCGTAGGTATCCCGCACTGCTGTCTTGGTTGCAGACAATACCTCCGTGATCTCACCCACTGCTATATTGGAGTTTGTAATCTCATTTCCATAGCGAAGCTGTGCCTGGTTCGTAAATCTAGCCATATATTTTTGTATCCTTTCATTGTATTTGGATTTACTATAATATATGACTGTTTTTAAGAAAGTTGACGGATTCTGTCACTGCATTTCTTGACTTTCCTCTTCCATCTCCGTATGATGGAATCACAAGCATTCACTGGCGCTGCCCCAGAAAACATTGAGGATTCAACATGAAGAAAAAAGTATTTAACATCATCCAGATCGGTGACAAAAGTAACCGTCTGAGCCGGCTCTTTGATATTTTTATTGCTATCGTTATCTGTGCAAATATTCTGGTGACTTTTCTGCAAACCTTTGATGAGCTTGCTTTTTTATTTCCGGTATTTCACGTGGTCGAGGTTATTACTATTCTGATCTTCTGTGTAGAATATATCCTGCGGATCTGGACTGCGGACTATCTATATCCTGATAAAAATGAGTTCCGCTCCCGGCTGCGGTTTCTGATCTCCTTCGACGGCATTATCGATCTGCTGACAATTTTACCCTTTTTCTTCCTGTCCGGCATGGTCATCTTCCGGATGCTGCGGGTGGCAAGGATCTTCCATCTGTTCCGCCTGAATGCCCGGTATGATTCTTTCAATGTCATCACTACGGTATTGTATGAAAAACGCAATCAGATCATTTCCTCCGTATTTATCGTCCTGATCCTGATGCTCGCCAGCAGTCTGTGCATGTACAGCGTGGAGCATGATTCCCAACCGGAAGTATTCCGCAATGCTTTCAGCGGCATCTGGTGGAGCATGTCAACGCTGCTCACCGTGGGCTACGGTGACATCTATCCCATCACCACGCTTGGCCGGATCATGGCGATCTGTATCGCCTATCTCGGTGTCGGTGCTGTGGCTATCCCCACCGGTATCATCAGTGCCGGTTTCGTGGAACAGTACCAGCGCAAAAGCAGTCTCTCTAATATTAAAGAAGCAGATATTCATGAGATCGCCGAGATCTTCGTAGATAAACGCTTCGCCGGAAAATCCGTGGAAGAAATGGAAGAGGCAGAACAGGTCACGATCTTCCTCATTCTGCGGGAGGATCTGTCCATTCTGCCTCAAAAAGATACGATATTAAAGTTAAATGACATCATTGTCATTCGTGGGGAGAATTCCTAATTTGTCTCTGTAGCTTTGGTGCTTTCTGTCTCTTCAGCGGTCTCCTCCACCTCCACCAGATCATCCAGCGTATAGTTGAATCCGGTCACCACGTTGGTGGTCACGACATACACTTTCATTTCAGAGGGAAATGCGACGTAATACTGGCTGGTCATGGAATTCAGATTACCTATATTAATGATCACGCTGCGATCTGCAGTCTCATACTGAATGGTACGCTCCGGATTGGTCAGTCCATATTGTGACATATCCGTCACATTTTCAATCACCTGATCTGCCTTTAACGGTGCCACCTTCAGGATCATCGCCTTGATCCGATCCTGGTTCAGATTCAGGGAATGATCGTCCGCATAGTACCATGTGTCATCCTCTTTTTCAAAGGCATAGGTCTCTCCCCCATATACATAGCGGAAGCTGGTAATATCATCGGAGTTCACATCCAGCACCGTCTCCTGTGTATCCTCGGTGGTGGATGTCGCAGACGATGCATTTTTATTATACTGGCGGATGCCCAGGAAAGCTGCCGCCAGCACCACCAGTGCCAGCAGCATTCCTATCATTTGTCTTTGTTTCTTTTTCATATCTATAACTCACGCCTTTCGGTACCTGCAAACTTTGAGCCGCAGGCACAAATTTGCGTGTGAAAAATTTATTTTTCACACTCTTATCTCTTCCTCCTGCGGAACCAGATCACAAATCCGGCGATCAAACAACCGACGGGAAGGATCATGGTAACCAACAAGCCCAACAACAGAATCTGTGCGGAATCCACTACCAGATTAGAGACCTCATAGCTTTTTACCGGAATGGATACCGAGGTCTCATGATCTGCCATTCCACTAAATGTATTGGTGAACAGGGTCAGGTTCGCACCGCTGACGACAGAATTTGCATCATCCGTAAACAGCTGCTCGCAACCGTACACGACCAGTGTCGCATCCCCATCATCCAAAGTCTTTACTGCCTCAACACCTAATGCGAAGGGACCATTCACATCATTTTCACCCTGTGAAAAATCCTGTGTATTTTTGACATCCTGTTTTGCAAAAGAACTGTCGGAGGTACTCAGGAATACATCATAGGTAATATCGCCGGTGACTGTCTCGTCGCTGCTCTCTTCCTCCGGAACAATAATTCCCTGAGAGTACGGCAGGAACAGGTATTTTCCGTAGGTGCCTGAGGTATAGCTGTCAGAGCTCTGTGTCGGCAGGATATAATAAGGACTTCTGTAATAGCCGTTGGAATCGTTCTCCACCACCAGTCCTTTGACAATACTCAGATTCATGTAGCTTAAGATAGCATCTATATTGGGTGTCTCCTCATCGGTATAACCGGTTACCAGGATGATTTTTCCACCGTCGTTCAGATAGTCGATCACCTTTTCCTTATCATCGGATGAAAAATCGCTGGTAGCGCCGTTGATGAACAGACAGGCTGCATCGTCAGGGATAGCATCCAGATCCATCAGATTCACGGTCTCATAATCCACATTTTCCTTATTCAGTGCGGATGTAAAAGTGTTGCTTAAACTCAGTTCATTATGTCCTGTTGTCATATATACCTTGGGCATATCGTCATTTAACACATAATCCAGCGCACTGGTGATCTGTCCTTCGCCATCATAGCCGGTGGTCGTGGTGTTATAACTGTACGTCGAATAGTCAAAATCATAGGAAGACTCATAGACATCGTTGTAATCAATGACCTTGCTGCGCTTATCGCTGACCACGATCAGGCTGTTCGTGCTGATGTTGCCGGTGGTGTACTGTGTATAGAACATCGGGTTAACGGTGGGATCCACATATTCCACCGTGATATGATCCGACAGATCATCATACCGCTGTAAGGTCTGCCCCAGTGTGGTATCCTGATTGTCCTGATTTACCAGCACATAGATTGTCACATCATCCTGCATATTTTTCACATAGTCGATGGTCTGATCCGTCAGGGAATAGAGCTTCTGGCTGGTCATGTCGATTGCTCTCCAACCGGAAGGCATCTCGCCCATGATAATATTAACGACTACTACCAATGCTACAGCTACGGCGATCATACCGGTACTGTAAGCACTGAAGCTTAAGTTCTTCACGGACATACTGTAACGTCGTTTCTGAATGGACTGTACCGTCAGGAACAGAACCAGTGCCGTAACGGATGCATAATATACGATAGAAGATACATCCAGCGTGCCGTTCAACAGGTTGGAAAACGGTGTATAAAGGTCAAAGCAACGCAGCAGCTTTGTCAACAGATTGCCGGTACTGGAAATAATGGAGCAGATGGAATCCATCATATATCCCAGGAACAATACTAAAAAAGTAAGTACTGCTGCGATGACCTGGCTCTCTGTCACGGAAGACAGGAACAAGCCGATGGCAATAGCGGTCATCCCGAAAAGGAAATATGCCAGGATCGACAGGTAAGCCTCTCCCATGGGAACACTGCCGTACTGCGCCATGATCAGCGGGTAAAAGCAGATGATCGCTACGGGAATGGCAAATATAGTTAACAGCGCCAGGAATTTTCCCATAACGATGCCGCCTACGGACACCGGTGCCGTCAGGATCAGCTGATCCGTCTTGCTCCGCTTTTCCTCCGCCAGAATACGCATGGTCAGGATCGGCACGGTCAGCATGAATAGAAAGGTAACGCTGGATACCACATACGCAAAATAAGGATATCCGTTCATCAGGTTATAAACGCTGAAATACAGTCCCAGGAAAAACAGGGTGACTGCAATAAATAAAAATCCGATAAAGGAACGGAAATAGGATTTCAATTCTCTCTTATAAATGGCTAGCATATTATTCCGCCTCCTTTGTAGTTACAGTTTCTTTTTTTTCTTCTCCGGGCTGTGCTTCCTCTTCCGAAGCTTCTGTCTGCTGTGCGGCAGCATCTGACATTTCCGGTTTTTTTCTTTTTGAGAATAATTTGTGCTTCTCCGGCTGTGTGGGTGCCACATCCTCGGTCAGTTCCAGGAAGATGTCTTCCAGAGACTTCTCTGCATGGGTCATCTCTAAAATAGGCAGCTTTGCATCTGCCAGTGCATAGAATACCTGCTCTCTGATGTCGGCATTCTCTTTGGAGATCACTTTCAGTTTTGCAATATCTTTGGGAGCCTCGGTATTTTCTTCGATCCGGTCGATCTGTGAGATCTCCTGCAATGCACTCTTCACCGCAGCGATGCTTCCCTTTACTTCAAGATCCAGTTCCATGGAACCACTCATAAGCTTCTGCAGATTCTCCGGAGAATCACTGGCTACCAGCTTACCGTGGGCTATGATCATAACATGGTCGCAGACCGCGCTGACCTCCGACAGAATATGGGAGCTGAGGATCACGGTATGATTCTCCCCCAGCTTGCGGATCAGATCGCGGATCTCGATGATCTGTTTCGGATCCAGACCTACCGTGGGCTCATCCAGAATAATGACCTCCGGATAGCCGAGGATTGCCTGCGCCAGTCCGACTCTCTGCCTGTAACCTTTTGACAGGTTCCTGATCAGACGCTGCTGCATATCGGTGATCTGTGTCATTTCCATGACCTCATCAATCTGCTGCTTCCGCTCTTTTTTCGCCACTTTTTTCAGTTCTGCCACGAATTCCAGGTATTCTCTGACAGTCATGTCAACATACAGTGGCGGAAGCTCCGGCAGATAACCGATGGCACGCTTTGCCTCCTCCGGATCTTTTTGGACATCTTTGCCATCGATGATCACAGTACCCTCCGTGGCTGCCAGATAACCCGTGATGATGTTCATGGTCGTGGATTTACCTGCGCCGTTTGGACCAAGAAAGCCGTAAATCTGTCCCTTTTCCACACGGAAAGAGAGATGATCTACGGCAATATGGTCACCATATTTTTTTGTAAGATTGCTTACTTCTATCATATTTGCCTCCCGGATATGGTGTGATACCCCCACCTGATATCTACGGGTACCCATAACTGATACCTACGAGTCCCCAGAACTGATATCTACGGATTGTTCCGTGCTACGCACTCTCACAATCCGAAAAACATTCGGAATCCGCTGATTTGCTACGCAAATCGCTACTTCCTCATGTTTTACGGGTGTAAAATTCAACCGCTTTATCATGCAAGCATGAACAGCGGTTAACCTTTACACCCTTGTATCAGTATATGTCTCAAATGTCATGAAAAGGTGAAACATTTGTGAAAAATCTGTGAAGCCACAACCCTTAAAGCTTCGTCACGGTCAGCGAAATGCTTAAATTTCCTGCTTCCGCCGCCAGATGCAGCGGCAGCTTCGCCACAGGAATATCTTCAAAAATGAATTCCGGATCACCGGATGCGGCCGACTGGAATAAGAAAAGTACCCCCTCCACATAAAGCACCACTTTTTTCTGATTGCTGTAAATTGTCAGGGAGACCAGCCCGTTCTCCTGACGATGCAGGGTGGAAAGTGCCGGATAGAGCACCGGTTCGCTGCTCCACTTCGCCTGATAATAGTAATACCGCTCCGTCAGCGTTCTGCCATCCGCCGAAAGAAGTGCATCTTCTGCCGTTTCTCCGGATAATCCACGATATACCGGAAGATTTTCCGGTCTTATCCACAGGTCCCCAGTGAGAAATCCACGCTTTCTGCACAGGCTGTAAAACGTTCTCACTCCGGCGCAGTTCAGCCCCCCTGCCCCGGTCCCGGTTCCTTCCAGCCGGATCACATTTGCCCCCATCCGGGCCAGCTGTTCCAGATCTCTTTTTATCTGCTCTTCCCTCGTCCCGGCATCACTGATCTGCGGGGGAAGCCGGTAGACTACTTCATGTGGCAGAAACTCTTTTTCATTGAGAAAGATTCCCTTTTTATCGATGACATGCACGTCATAAATTGCCAGTTCCTGCTGCCAATACACTTCCACTGCCTCGGTTATATCCTCAGCATGATCTGATTCTTCCTCGTTCTTTGTACCCCCCATATTTTCTCCATACTCCACGGTTCCGAACCTTCCCTGCGCCTTCACCAGATAGACATAGGGATCCCGCATGCCGTCCCAGAGATGCGGCCGCAACAGCAACGCCGTCATGGAATCCGCTTCTTCTGATAAGTATTCCCCATGAAAAACAAGGCGTTCGCCCTCCGCACCTTCCCAGATTTCAATCTGTAATGCGGATTGCAAACGCCCTATATTTTTCGGCAGGGCAAATTCCAGATAAGCCTTGCCATTTTCCAGTTTTGTTGTAATTCCAAGATCATCCCTCATCCGCATTTCTCTTTCCTGCCTTTCGCATTCTGTTACTAAGAGTTTTTGCAGATAACATTTTATTTATGCCGGAAATCTCTCTTTCCCGCACACTATTATTACATAGGGCAAGACCTGCGGCCGGGCACTTCCTCTCCGGATACATAACCTGCATGAAATTCCATGTTGATGTCCCGAAGCTCCTTCTCCCCGTCGATGTATGCCTGATACATTTCCGCCAGTCCCGAACTGCAGCCATCGCAGTTTGCTTCCATATATCCCAGAGACTCCGCAACGATCTGCTCCCGCTCTTCTTTTGTGGTATCCTTGATCAGATATCCTGCCATTTTCTTTTCCTCTCTTGTATTTCTTTTACAGCCAATGTATCACAGCAATGTGCCGGGTGCAAGTTTTTCTCTGCATTTAGAGTAATCGAAAATCTACGGCCGAAGAATTCTCTCATAGATCTGCAAATCCTCATTCTTAAACACATTAAAGATCACATTTTTAATCTGCGCCGCCTTGTCGTTCGGAAAGCAGAATACCCCAGTGGATATACAGCAGAACGCCACACTTTCCAGCCCGTATGCCGATGCCAGTTCCAGGCAGGACAAGTAACAGGACCGAAGCAATGCGCAATGTTTCTCCGTCAGCTTTCCCTGCGCAATAGGACCTACGGTATGCAGGACATAACGGCTGGGCGCAGTCCAGTCGCAGCTGCACCCCCGCAAAGCTGTGGATGCAGTTGTCGATGCACTTATGATTCGGCACATAACATCCGGTCATTCCACTGTTGGCGGCATTGACGATAGCATCACATTTCAGGGTCATGATATCCCCGGCTGCCGGGATCCATAAAGCAGGCACAATAAAGTGCCCCGGTTACCCAAAAGATACTATTGGGACAAACATATAAACCTGCAATTGAAATATTTTTACGTTTTTGTAACAATAGGAACAGGAACCTTCGTTATGACTCATAGAAAGGCCTGGGAACAACAAATGATATATCTGATGATGATCGACGCCGAAGAAGACAAACAAAAGTTTGCGATTCTCTATGAAACCTATCGGCACCTGATGATGAAAGTAGCTCTGAATGTGCTGAAGGATACTTTTCTTGCGGAAGATGCCGTACATGAGGCGTTTATAAAAATTGCGAAAAACATGAAAAAAATAGGGGAAATCGACGCCACGGCGACGAAACGCTACCTGCTTACCATAACGAAAAATGCGACTATAGATATTTACCGGAAGCGAAACCATCAATTTCAACGGGAAATCTATGTGGATGAGCTGGAAGAATGTAATGTCCCGGTGACTTATGCGGAGACGGATGTGGATGACGGAATACTGGACATCCTTAGGTGCCTGCCCGTAAAATACCGGGATGTATTTCTCCTCAAATACTCCGGCAATATGGACAACGATGAAATCGCAAAAGTATTAAACATCACCGAGGGAACGATCCGGCAGCGATTATCCCGGGGAAAGATTATGATACAGGAAGCTTTGAATAAACGGGAGGAAGACAATGAGGTCCTTGGAAATAACTGATGAATGGCTTTATCAGTATATGCCTGTGGTGGACAATGCCATGATAAAAGCATTGGAAGGTCAGGTTGATGAAGACTATGTATTTTCAAAACAATTTGAACGGAAAATGAAAAAAGTGATCCGTCACGAAGCCCATCCGATGCTGACCGGTGCGCAACAGCTCCTGAAACGCGTGGCAATCTTTTTCACAGGTATCGTATGCGCCGGGCTGGTTCTGACGTTAAGTGTGGATGCTTATCGGGATAAGTTTTTCATGGCACTAAAGACCCTGTGCGAGGATGCTACGCAGTATAACTACTCTTCCGAGGAAAAAGATGCGGTACTCACTCCCACGATACCGACCTGCATCCCGGAGGGCTATACAGAGACAGACCGAAGAGACAGTCCTCTTTTTTGTGAAATTTTCTATGAAAACAATGCCGGAGAACAACTCATCTGGGAGCAAATGCTAATTTCCGCGAATAATGCCCTGACACTCGTATTAGACAATGAATACGATGCCGAAGAGGAACGTGTCATCGGCGGTCACATTGCCACGGTATATACTTATGTGGATGGTTACGCCATGGCTTATTATGAAGCTGACAATTATGTGTACGTGATCACCGCAGATCACATGACCGCCGAGGAAATGTTTCAGCTCATTGCCAGTATGGATATCTGATTGTATAATAAAATAAAAAGGAGGCAAGAACCATGATGCGAAATAAAAAATTAAGAACCGTTTTCTGCGGCATTCTGATTTTTCTGCTCGTATTTGCCTTATTTTGCCTTGGAGACTACGGGATCCTCTATTATCATACTCCCATCAAAAAGGATTATGACTATACCGGAACCGGAATGCTGGTCAGTCTGACGGAACCGGATACCTTCGAACAGGTACCGGTGGAGATCCACGGGAAAGCCTTACATTATCTCTGGGGGAATCAGGAAGACGCCATAGCGGGAAATGTCTGGATGAACGGAGAGAGGCTTTTCGTGGAAGGTGCGGATGACATGGGATTCTATGCACCTTTTATCGATGAAGAACCCTATTACTCCTGCCTGACCGAATCTGTAACAAATATCCCGGGAAATATGTTTCTTATCTCCCGGGATCTGAAAACAGTATTCTGCGGTGTACTTATGGACGGGAAAGAATTTCTGCTGATAATACCGGCAGAAAATAAATCGGATGCCGACCGTACCCTGAAATCCGGTCTGGAACAGTCCCAGCCTCTTTCCCGTTGGCTGAGCGGCTATCCCTTATTCGTGTAACTGTCCGTCCACAATACGCACGATCCGTTTCGCAGACTGTGCTACGCCCAGGTCGTGGGTGATCATGACGATGGTGTTGCCCATATCGTTTAGTTCCCGGAACAGCTTCAGTACTTCCTTGCCGCTGGTCTGATCCAGAGCACCGGTAGGCTCATCCGCGAGAAGGATCGCCGGCTGTCCCACCAGTGCTCTGGCAATGGATACTCTCTGCTTCTGTCCGCCGGACAATTCATTGGGCTTATGTCCGATACGATGATCCAGCCCCAGCAGTTTGATAGTATTTTTACACTTTTCTTCTGCTTCCTCGTGGGTTATGCCGCGCATCAGCAGGGGCATGATAATATTCTGCATGACATTATAGGTCGGGATCAGCTGATAGTTTTGGAAAATGAACCCGATCTTCTGGTTGCGCACCATGGTCAGATCGTCCTCTTTCGTCTCGTGGATTGCCATGCCATCCAGATAATATTCCCCACTGTCCATCACATCCATACAGCCGATCATATTCATTAACGTAGTCTTACCGGAACCGGAAGGACCTAAGATTGCCACATATTCTCCCTTATTTACCTGAAAATTGATGTCCTTCAGGATCGGCAGACGCTCCTCTCCCAGCATATAGCCTTTATTTATATTTTTCATGGTGATCATTGCATTTTCCATCCTATCTTTACACTTTTCGCACTATTCCTGATTTAAAGCTTCTACGGGGATCAGTCTCGATGCCTTATACGCCGGATAGAAGCCGAAGATGCTTCCGGTGAGGACACCAAACAGCAGCGACAATACTGCACCTTGTACCGACAGGGACACTCTCACGTTGAACAGCTGCACGAATGGCGTAATTCCAAGAGCCACCAGCACCCCCAGCACCGCTCCTACCAGACTGGTAAAGCTTGCCTCCAATAAAAACTCCAACAGGATATCTTTCCGGGAACAGCCCAGCGCTTTCAAAATACCGATCTCATTGGTACGCTCCTTGATGGATACAAACAGCACGTTCATAATACCGATACCGCCGACGATAAATACGATCACTGCCATAGAGATCAGCAGTAATGTCAAAGTCTCATTGGAAGCGGAGGCTGCCTCCATCTTGCTTCCGGCATCGCTGATGGTAAATGTGGTGTTGGGATAGCTTTCTTTTAAGGCACTCTCCGCATCCGTCATTACGGTATCCACCTGATTCACATCCTCCGCAATGACCGTGATGATTGGACTGATATTCGTACCGGTAATGTATTTGATGCCGGTTTCGTAAGGTATATAGATCGCCGTATCCGGACTGATGCCGGATGCCACAGTTCCCATCTCGGATAGTACCCCTGATACTATATAGGGGCGCCCATCAATATAAACTGTACCGTCATAGGCATCGTAGGCGCTTCCGAAAATTTCCTTTGCCACGGTGGCACCCAGTACGCACACCTTTTCCTTGCTCTCGTTGTTTTCTTCCGTGAGGAAATCCCCGATGGCCATTTCCAGATTACTGATGGCAGCATAATTGTCCTCCACACCGGCAATGGTGTAATAGGAAGCAGAGGTCATATCGCCTCCCTCCACCGATGCTGTAGTGGAATAAGAGATCGTAGTTGCAGAGATTCCGGAGACAAAAGTCGCCAGATCATCACAGTCTTCACTGGTCAATGTCACGGCTTCGCTCTCTTCCTCCTGTCCGAATCCGAAGAATCCGCCGAAATCCATGCCACCGCCGGGACCACCAGACGTACCGCCGCCGGAACCTCCTCCGGGGCCTCCGCCCATGTTGGTGACGGTAACGCTTCCTCCACCGCCCGGCATTTCAAAGCTAAAACCGCCGCTGTCACTGCTGTCACAGGAAATATCAATGGCTCCGGCATTCAGGTTCTTGAACTGCTCCGCCACTTCTTCTTTTCCACCGGTACCTATCGCCAGCACCAGCATTATGGTGGCGGATCCCACAACGATACCGATGGAAGTCAGGATCACTTTGAATTTATTCTGTGACAGGTTCAGCCACACCAGGCGCAATATTTCGGATAATCTCATATTCTACTTCTTCCCTTCCATTGACCTTACTTTCCCACAGGTCTCCGCTCTACTTCGTAATGCTGCTTTCGATCAATACGGTATCTCCTTCTGCAATATCTCCGGAGATCTCCACGTTAGAACCATCTGACAGTCCTGTCGTTATTTCTTTTTTCACAATGCTGCCATCTGCAGTCTTCACTTTTACATAAGTCTTGTCATCCTCTGTGATAATGGCTCTGCGTGAGACATACAGCACTTCTTCCGTTTGTTCCGTAACGAAAGTCACATCACCTGTCATGCCCTGGAACAGTCCGGAGACATCCCCTTCTAATGTGACAGTTACGTCATAAGTTATGTTTCCACTGGAATCCGATGTTGCATCTCCGATAGCCGTCACCTTTGCCGTAAAGGTATCTTCCGGATATGCCGTCAATGCAATATTCGCCGCAGATCCCGAAGAGATATCCGTCATGTCATCTTCATCCACTGTTACCGTCATGGTCACTTCGTCCATATCGTATAAGGTAACCAGAGAGGTTCCGGTACTGATCTTGTCTCCGGCCTCCAGCTCCACGCCGGTGATGACACCGTTGTATCTTGCACATACTGCATTACCATCGATATAAGTGCTGAACTCATTCCATTTTTCCAGTGTCTCATTATAGGTTTCCTGCTGATCGGACAATTCCTGCATGAGATACCCCAGTGCAATGTCATAGGTCTCCTGTGCGGTATTGTAAGCCAGTGTCCGCAGTTTTTTTGTCTCAGCTGCGGTCAGTTTCCCCTGCTCCAGTTCCCGTTTTGCCTTATTGTAGGCGGTTTCGGCAGTGGTTACATTTTCCTCCGCCTGCTCTACTCTCTGTTCCAGCTCTTCCTTCTGCTGCTCCAGGGAATCTGCCGTGGACTGTGCCTGCTCCGTCAGCTGCGCATAATAAACATATCCGTAAGTATCATCTGCTGCGCCTGTACTGTTCAGGCTATATTTACAGTTCGACAATACCTGTGCCGCATCCTCATAGGCTGCCGTTACTTCCTCCAGCTGTGCCCGGTAATCTTCCAGGCTGCTCTTCGCCTGCTCCAGCGTGCTCTCCGCAGAATCTACCGTATTCTGAAGCTCCTGCAATGTAGTACTGTACTCGGTATCAATATAACTGCCGTAAGCAGTGCTGCTGTCATAAGTGTATTTTGCCTGTTGTTTTGACAGGGTCTGGTCGGCTTCCACCGCCTCCAGATCCGCTTTTGCTTTCTCCACGTTAGACTGCAGTTCGTCTTCCAGGTCGGAGACACTGTCTTCTTCCAACAGGTACAGAGGATCTCCCTCGGACACCTGTTGCCCCACAGAGACCACTACCTCCGCCACGGTCAGGGTAGAATCGTCACCGTTGCTGCCGGAGCTGCTGCCTCCCATATTGAAGATCTGCCCAAACATGTCTAAGCCTCCCTGGGCTCCGCCGCCGGAAGCACTCATGCCGCCAAAACCACCGGAACCAGAGCTGCTGTCGGCAGTACTACCGGAGGAGCCGCCGGAGGAACTGCTGCCGGAAGTATCCGTTCTCTGCAGGGCACTCATATCCAGATCAAAGGTCTGATCCACCGTACCGATGTCCACAGAGCCGCTCTCCGTCACACCTTTGACCAGTGTCCCGTATTTTACGGTAGTCTCTTTATAGATGACTTCCGTATCGGAACCACCGGAGAGACCAATGGCACCAGCCACTACAGCGATCACGCAGACACCACAGACACCTGTGATGACCTTGCGTTTTTTAGACCAGCTTTTCCATGATCCGATCCGGCTCATCCGATTTTTTATAGTTTCCTTGATCTTTTTCCCATTTTCATTCTGCTTCATAACTGTTCCCAATCATTCCTGTCTGATTTTCAACATTTGCTCCATCCGCCTGATTTATTGTCCCCCGGGACCACCCTGTGGCATGTCACCGCCTCCCGGCATCTGCATATCCTCCGACATCCCGAACTCCATATCACTGCCCACTGCGGTATCAGAACCGCTGCCGGAATCAGCAGTCTCCTCCGTACTCTTGACTTCTTCCTCGGAGCTGACTTTACTTGCCAGGTAGATGATATCGCCCTCTTCCAGTCCTGACAGGATCTCGATGTCCACACCGTTGGTGATACCGGTCTCTACCTCTGCCAGTTCCCTGCCGCCCAGTGCTGTCTTACGATAGACATAAGTCTTGCCGTTCTCTTCTACGATTGCCTTACGGGATACATAGAGGACATCTTCTTTTTCTTCAGTAACGAAGATCACATCTGCCGTCATGCCGCCATAGAGCTGCTCCAGTTCACCTTCCACGCTGATCTCCACAGTATAGCTTACCGTGTTGCTGTAATCGGAAGTAGCCGTGGTATTGATGGAGAGAATGCTTCCGGTATAGGAATCCTCCGGGTATGCCGTAAAGGTGATATCTACCGCATCTCCAACCTTCAGATCCACAATATCCTCCTGGGTCACATCCACGGAGATCCGCATATCATCCGACGTTGCATAGGAAAACAGAGCTCCTGTCGTCGTCAGGCGGTCTCCCGCTTCGTAGCTGACCTCTGTGATCACACCATCTTCTGTGGCATACAGGATACCGTCACTTCCGACGAAATCTTCAAAAGCCTGCAGCTGTTCTTCTCTTTTTTCCTTCGTCTCTTCCGCTTCCTGTAAAGTCTCCTTCAGATCTTCCACGGTCGCATTGTAAGTGGTCTGGGCGTTCTGCCCGGTGATCACCGCTTCCTGATAGGTCTCTTCTGTATCCAGCTTGTCGATTTTCTGTTTTGCCTGTGCTGCCGCCAGCTGGTTGGTAAGCTCAGTGATGGCATTTTCATTATCTGTTACCGCAGTTTCCGCCTGCGTCAACGCTGATTTTGCCTGCTGATATTTCGTTCTTGCGTTGAGATAACCATTCTGGATCGTCATAAAATTCACTGTATTATCGGTTCCGACGCCTTCATAGCCTTCCTTTGCCGCTTCGTAGGTCTCCAATGCATCCTGATAATCTTCCTGTGCTTCTGTCAGTTTCTCCTGCAAAGATGCGGTATTCGCCTGCTTCTGCTCCAGCTGTACCTGCAGAGACGCCACATTGTTCGTCACGCTGGTCCCGGAAGTATTGCGGATGGATGCCGCATAGGAAGCACTGATCTTCTGGGTATCGTAGTCGGTCTGGGCTTCCAACAGGGACAATTCATAAGTACTCTCTGCCTCCGCATAGTCGGACTGTGCCTCCACTACCGCATTCTGTAACAGAGCCCGAACTGCCTCCACGCTGTCATCTGTAAACTTCAGAAGTTTCTCGCCTTCGGTGACACGCTGGCCGCTGGCCGCATAGATTTCTTCGATCTTCAGATATTTCTGTACCGTATCATCGTCATCATCGCTGTCATCATCGTCATCGTCGCTGACGTCCAGATCCAGCTCATAATCTATAGATTTCATGTTGTATTCCAGGGAACCGCTCTCCGTAACACCTACCTTTAAAGTACCACGCTCTACCGTCTCTTCCTTGTAGATCCACTGTTCCTTTTGAAGTAACGGCGCAATGAACACCGTATAGCAGGCTGCCAGAATCAGCAGCAGTAATGCGGTCCCCGCCAGGATCAGCTTTTTCTGTTTCTTTGTGAGGGATTTCAGTTTATCAAAATGTGGTCTTTTTAATTTCATGACTGTGTCTGTCCTCCCTGCTGTTCATTTACGTTTCCCGTAGATTCCCCGTTGTCGGAGCCGCCTTTCGGCATGCCACCGTTTTCTGGCACTTCTCCGCTGCCCGGGACTCCTTCCGGCATGCCACCGTTTTCCGGCACTTCTCCGTTACCCGGGGCTCCTTCCGGCATCTCACCATTTTCCGGCTTTTCTCCGCCCGGACCGCCCTGCGGCATCGCATCACCACCGGACACATCTCCGGGTCTGCCCTGCATGCTCTGCTGTAATTGTTCGATCTCTTCCTCCGTCATGCCGAAGACTACGGTGACGGATTCGTTGGCACTTAAGCTGTCCTCTTCATCTTCCACGTTGACCTGTACCGTCACGCTGTAAGTGACACTGGTACGGCTGTCAGATGAGGATACCGGATCAATGGCTGTGATCACACCGGTATATCCGCTGCCTGCGGAGGACTGCACATAAGCACTGTCGCCTACGGTCAGTTTTGCAATATCCGACTGACCTACCGATACGGTGACAGTCAGCTCCTTCGGATTGCTGTAGACGAATACGACTGCATCGGAAGTCAGAGTCTGCTCTGCCCGCACCATGGTCCGCAGGATCGTTCCATCCTCAGAGGCATAGAAATATCCGTCCCCCACACTGCTTTCAAACAGTTCCAGATTTGCCTTCGCATCGTCATAAGTACTTTTCAGAGCTGCCAGATCGGACTCTGCCTTTTCCACCGTAGTGTTATAATCGCTCTCTGCCCGTTCTGCGCCGGACAGGGAAGTCTCATAGGTCAGCTTTGCCTGTGCCAGCTGGATCTCGTAATTTTCCTTCGCCTCCGTGGCGGCCTGTTGGAGACTGGAAAGTTTTAACTGCAAAGTTTGTAATTCAAAAGCAGCATTAGTTAATGCATCCTCATATTTATCTTCTGCTTCCTCCAAATCTTTCAGATTTTGTTCCAGAATACTGTAAAGAGAAGCTAAAATGCTGGCGTTGGAAGTTCCGCCGCTCTGAGGCTGCGCATTATTTCCGGAAACATCAGCACTCAGCTGCGTTGATCCACCACCACTGCCGGTGACCTGAGACCAACTGATGCCCCACTCATCCATCTTGTTCGTCAGGGCTTTCAGGTTCTCATCATAGATTGCCTGATATTCATCCACCTTGAAATAGCTCTTATAGGAACCGTCATTCACATAGGATTCATACTCTGCTATATCATCCTCCGCATCCTGCAATTCCTCTTCCGCCCTGGTCACAGCACTCTGCAGACTTGCTACCGTCTCATCATAGACTTCCTTCGCCTGTTGTCCGGTGAGAATGGCACTGTCTCTCGTATACTCCGCTGTGATCAGGTTCTGCTCATATTCGATAGCTCCGGTACGATACGCAAGCTCCGCATCCTCCAGCGCTCTCTCCAGTTCTTTTCTGGCTTCCTCCACACTGTCCTCCGTAAGCTTTAAAATCTTATCTCCTGCCGTTACCTCTTCCCCGGAGACCGCATAGACTTCCTCAATCTCTAACTCTGTCGTCAGATTTTCCACATCGAAGGTCTCCTCCGTAATGCCGACATTAGTGACCCCGGAGGCTGCGATCATATCCTCCGTGAAATTCAGTCCTGCCAGGTTATCCGGCAGGGTGAATTCTGACCGGCTGCTGTTTTTATGTAATATCATCACCGTTGCCACGGAGCCGCCGCTCAGTGAAAGCACCAGCACCAGTGCAATGATGACCCATTTTTTGTTTTTCTTTCGGGAAAAAAATATCTGTTTGATCTCTTTGTTCTTCACGGCGAACCTCCAATTGCTATTCCGTCCAATTTCCGTTGTTTTCTCAAGTATAGTTGGATTTTGTATTGAAAAAGTGTTCAGTCTGTGAAAAATCTGTGTCCTGTAGAATCTTTTCCCCCTGCCTGCTTCTATGTAATTACGCAAATTAAGCACAAAAAGAAGGCCCTGTTGGAGGCTGCTTTCGCAGAAGTCTCTAACACTGCCTTCTATTATAAACTCATGTATAAATTCACAAATTCGTGCTATCGCACTAATATGCCCGGGAAAACAAATCACCTCTTCACAGCCATTTGTTTTCCCTATAGCTTATTTATTTTTCCGGGAGATGCAGATATCCTCCAGATTCTGCGCTCCCTCCGGTCCGATGGGTCTGCCGCCTGTGGTAATGCCCCATCCGGCACGGATCTTAATAATATCGTCGATCTGTCCCTGTGACAACAACGTCTTCTTCCCTAAGATAAAGTTGTTCATCATCAGGATCTTCGCATAATATTCCGTGGTCTCCATACGGTAATAGGCCTGCATGAGATTATCCCCCCAGGTCAGTGCGCCATGGTTCGCCAGTAGTACAGCATTGTATTCCCGGCAATAGGGTGCCACCGCTTCCGGCACTTCCTCTGTGCCCGGCAGGGCAAAATGCACTAACGGCACACAGCCTAAGGACAGTACCCCTTCCATCAGCACCGGCTCCTCCAGACTGATGCCCGCACAGGCAAACGCCGTCGCCGTCAGAGGATGTGCATGCACTACACCCTGCACCTTCGGATTCTCCTTAAATACCCTGAGGTGCATCTTGATCTCGCTGGAAGGCTTGTGCGTTCCCTCCAACACATTCCCGTCCAGATCCAGCTTCACCAGCATATCCTCTGTCATAAATCCCTTAGAAACTCCCGTAGGTGTTGCCCAGATCTCATTATCTCCGACTTTACAGGAGATATTTCCGTCGTTCGCCGCTACGAAGCCGCCCTGATACATCCTGCGACCTACCTCTAAGATCATCTGTTTTGCCTGTACATCTGATATATATTCCATACTAATCTCCATTCCTTCCGTCGGAGGAATCCTCCTTTTCCGTTCCGGCATGCAATAATATATTACCTTATTGCCTTTCTCCTTGTCCAGCTGATATTCCCAACAATCTTTTATGCATGCTTCCTAACATATTCTTTCGTAACTAATTATCTTTCCCTAGGTATTATAACACATTTCAATTCTTTTTTATGATACTAAAATACTTGTGATGCCAGTGGTACATGTTTAGCACGGACCGAAGCGGAATGAAATATCTTCTCATGTCTATACAAAAAAACGTCAAAATGCTATAATTAAATTTAAATCATTTTGCCTACACATACGAGGGAAGTATAACGCTATGACACGGAAGAAAATCAAATTTTTTCATACCAAATGGCTGCTGCCGTTATGGGTACTTCTTATCGGCAGTATTGTCTTATATATGATCACTCATGCGGTACAGCAGGCCGACGCCAAGCATCTCCGCACTCTTGCGGAACTGAATGCTGTAACCTACGGTGATAACATGATCGCAGATCTGAATGCCGGTATCAATATCACGGATACACTGGAGCAGCTTCTGATCAGTACGGACGGCAGAATCGACAAATTTGATACCATTGCGGACAGAATGATGGCAGATTACGTCCGGAGCATCCAGCTGGCTCCCGGAGGTATCGTAACAGATATCTATCCCGCCGAAGGCAATGAAGCAGGTAAAATAGACCTGATCCATGACAAATACCGCGGAGAGACTGTAAATTACAGCATTGCTAATGATGCACTTATCATACATGGTCCTTTTGAGCTGGAGCAGGGAGGACATGTTCTTTCAATCCGCAATCCTGTTTTTTTACAGGATGAGAAGGGTACTCCCTATTTTTGGGGCATGACTATGGTCATCATCAAGGTTCCTGATATTTTTCAGCATTCTGCTGATGCCTTAACCAATTTCGATTATCAATACCGGCTATCGAAGACCATCTCACCTCTGACCGATGAATATGCCGTGGTAGACCAGTCGGAGGAGACTCTGACGGATCCCGTCTCTTATGATTTTACTCTGGGGGGCTGTAGCTGGAAGCTGGAAGTCATGCCCACCGGTGGCTGGAAGAATGACACACTTGTGCTTCTGGTAGTATTATACGGTGTTGCAGTGATCTTACTGTTGGAGGTTCTCACGATATCTATGCTCCTCGTAAATGAGCAGCGCAAAAAGTTCCGCAGACTCTCCCTGACGGATTCTATGACCGGTCTCTTAAATCGTACCGGATTTAATTTGCAGTTGGAGGAGTATCTGGAGGGAAATAAACCGAAAAACTGTGTCGGAATATTGCTGGACGTGGATAATTTTAAATTTATTAATGATGTCTATGGCCATACTATCGGTGATCAGGTTCTATTGCAGCTTTCACAATCCTTAGTGCAGGCTTTTCCGGAGAATTCCATAATTGCCAGAAATGGCGGTGATGAGTTCTGCGTCATCCTGAAGGATTGCAGTGCAAAAGAGGCTGCCTCTCAGATAGAAGCCTTCAGCAGGGCTTCCCGCTCTTTTTCAGCCAAGGGTGCCGATCATAATTATAGCATTTCCATTGGCTATGCGGAATACCCCGCCAACGCAGAAAAGGTCTCTGACATTCTCCGTTATGCCGACATCGCTCTCTATGAGGTAAAATTACAGGGAAAACATGGTGCCCTGGCCTACCGGCCGGATTTCCACAATTCCAAACGGACGCAGCTTGGTTTTTCGTTATCGGATATTTCCGACAACCTGCCGGGTGCCTTTTTCATCTACCGGGCCGACAAGGAGGATGAACGCATCCTGTATGCCAATCAGGAGATGCTTCAACTGACAGGATGTACGGATCTGGATGATTTCATGCATTTTACGAAACGGCAATTCCGTAATCTGGTACATCCCGAGGATCTGGCACAGGTAGAAGAAAGTATCTGGCATCAGATAGAATCCGGCATGAACGGATACAATGATTATGTCAAATACCGACTTGCTGCCAAAGATGGAACTTATAAGACGGTTCTGGATTATGGGCGTATCGTGGAGAGTGAATATTACGGCTCGGTTTTCTATGTGTTGGTAGTGGATTACGGATTTATCAAAACACACTACAATGATTAATCATAAAAATAAGAGAATAACAAAATTTCCTCCGGGGCATACTGGTTCCGGAGGAATTTTTATATGAAAGATCAGATTAAGTCTTACTTACAACGTTTGAATCACGGAGAAACTCTGGAAAGTGTCCAGGCGGATTTCGTCCGGGAATGTAAGGATGTGGATCCTTCCGCAATTATGCAGGCCGAACAGGAGCTGCTGCGGGAGGGTACTTCCATCGAAGAATTGCAGCGCCTCTGCGATGTGCATTCCGCCCTGTTCCATGGTTCCACGACAGAAGAGAAAATTGCCAATGCCGAAAAAACAACAGCCCATTCTCCAGATGCCCAGAAACTGCATGCCGAGGACATAAAGGAACAACGGCTCTCCGCTGCTGCCACTCTGATCCAGATCTCCGGGCATCCCCTGCAGACTTTTACGCTGGAAAATGCAGCACTGGAAAAGCTGATTGCCCGTGCGATGCAGGCATTGGAAAATGATGGAATTACCGATGAACTGCTTGACGAGCTGCGTCAGATTGCTATCCACTATGCCCGGAAGGGAGACTTACTTTATCCACATTTGAAGGTGCAATATGGGATCAGCGGCCCCTCTGCGGTCATGTGGACAGTGGATGATGAGATCCGGGATGAGTTGAATGTTTTAGCAAAACAAAAGGAACAGAAGGACACCGACGCATGGAAACAACGTTTGAAAGCCGTATTAACCCGCATGGAAGAAATGATCTACAAGGAATCCAATATCCTCTTCCCCAACTGCGCACTGAATTTCTCGGAGGAGGAATGGTATCACATCTACCGGGATGCCAAAGATTATGCGGAATGCTTCGGTATCCGGGGTGACAGTTGGGAGGCTGCGGAAGCACATCTGGCTGACACTGCCTCTACGTTTGGCACCATGTCTGCGGAACATGCTTTTGCAGCCGGTGAGACCAGAATCCACCTTCCCGGCGGCAGTCTGACCCTGTCACAGCTGACCGCCATGTTGAATACGATTCCTTTGGAGATTACCTTCGTGGACATCGATAATGTCAATCGTTATTTCAACGAAGGCCCCAAGGTATTCAAACGTCCCGGCATGGCATTGGGCCGGGAGGTCTTCACCTGTCATCCACCTAAAATCGAAGAACGGGTTCGCCGCATTATCGGAGAATTCCGCGCAGGGAATCTGGACCAGGTACCGGTCTGGATGGACAAAGGCGGCCGGACTTTCTTAGTGACTTATTATGCTGTCCGGGATAAGCAGGAGCAATATCTGGGAACACTGGAACTGGTACAGGATATGGAATTCGCAAAAGAGCACTTCCAATAAGGAATGTGCTCTTTTTGCTTATATGCCGCCAGAAGAAAGCAAATATTTCTATGTGTGTATTGTAATTTTAAGTTGCAATATGCCGTAATTTTTTTACACTATATTATTGCAGAGAAGCTAAAATTTGGTTATACTGTAAGCATAGGAGATTACTCATTAGTGCTTTTGTGAAGGATGGTATAAGATATGCTTAAAAGGTTCACCTTGAAAAATTATAAAAACTTTAAAGATGAAATTACAATAGATTTTGAAAATATTGCAGGTTATCAGTTTAATACAGATTGTCTTTCGGATGGTGTTATTGGAAAAATGTTAATTTATGGGCGCAATGCAACTGGAAAGACGAATCTGGGAAAAGCACTTCTGAATATTGCTTTAACAATGTTCGGTATAATAAGATATACAGGTAATGGAATTTTACTTAATGCAGATTCTAAAGAGGATGCGGCAACGTTTCAATATGAATTTCAGTTTGATGACACAGAATTAAGTTATAAATACTCACGATTATCCAATCAGGAATTGCGTGATGAAGAATTATTTATAAATGGGCAAAACATTTTTAAATGCAATTTCAGTTTACGAGAATATAATTTTGATAATTTAGATTATATTGATGCAGAGACTGCTAATGTAGAGCGTTATTTACAAGCTTTGGAAGCCGATGAAGAGGATGAAATTAGTGAATCTAAATTACCATTTTTGAGATGGCTAATTAGTAATGTGGCTCTGAAAAATGATTCCGTTCTTATCAGACTGTCTAATTATGTTAGAAGAATGATGATGATTGCCGTCGGCAATGGAATGCAGCCCCGGTTTGGAAGAATCAATCAGGTTTTCTATGAAAGTCTGGAAAAACCTGAATGTCTAAAAGATTTTGAAGATTTTTTAAATGCAATGGGAATCGAATGCAAATTAATATTAAAAAAATTACCGGATGGGCAAAAGGAATTGTATTTCGTTCATGAGCAATTAGTTCCCTTTCACGAAAATGCTTCCAGTGGTACTTTAGCATTAGTAGATCTTTATCGAAGACTTGTTTCAAAAGTACGGGATGCTTCTTTGGTTTATTTAGATGAATTCGATGCATTTTATCATTATGAAATGGCAGAAAATGTAATTCGTTTCTTTAAACAAAAGTATCCAAAATGTCAGATGATTCTGACATCGCATAATACGAACTTAATGACAAATAGAATTATGAGACCAGACTGCCTGTTTATTTTATCGAGAACAGGCACATTAACAGCTCTTTGTAATGCAACTGAACGTGAATTGCGAGAAGGACATAACCTCGAAAAGATGTATATTAGTGGAGAGTTTGAAAAGTATGAATAATTACACAGTAGCAACAAGGCGTCGTAGCCGGAGTTTACTGATTGTAGAAGGAAAGCATGAAAAAAATGAATTATTTTGGCTCATTTTTAAGTGTTTTCCGGAATTGAATATTAATATGGAGGATGTATGGATTTACGGTACAAACATTTATAAACTGTATGAAGATATTGTAAAAGAATATGGAAATAACTGGGCAAAAGATGAATCGGATATTGATCTACCACTTGTAATCAGTAAAAAAGAAAATCCAGATACAGTCTGTTATAGGAATGATTTTACCAACATTATTCTTGTGTTTGATTATGAACGACATGACCCGACATTTTCGGAAGAAAAAATTATAGAAATGCAGCATTTCTTTGAGGATTCGACAGACATGGGAAAACTATATCTGAATTATCCAATGATTGAATCCTATCTGCATTTAAAATCTATACCGGATGAAGAGTATATTCATCGAAAGATACCGGTATCAATACAGCCGGGGAATAAATATAAAAGCATGGTAAAGTCAGAAAGTGTTGTTGAAAAGGCCGTTGGTTTGCCACATAAAATCAACGATTTACTGGCAGGGGACAAATACCAGATTAGAGATGCCAAGAAGAGAAAGCAATGTTGTGATACTATATTGAATCTTTCTGAGAATGAGCTGGAAAAGCAGTTGGAAGAAATCTTACATATTGTTGGAGATGAAAAGAAAGAAAAGACTTTAAAATACCAGTTAAAAGATTGGATTACAAAAATCGGATGTGCAAACGGGGATAATACTTATTGGGATTATATGAGAAAAGTTTTTCAAGAAATAGCATGTCATAATATTTGTAAGGCAGCAAGAATTCAAAATGTAGACACAAATGAAAATGATTTAAGGGCGCAATTTGAACAACTTGATTTATTTGAAATACTAAATGTCCAAAATGAAGTTAGCAAAGACGCAGAAAAGGGCTTTATTTGGGTACTGAGTACTTGTATATTACTGATTCCCGATTATAATTTCAAGTTGATTAAATGAATGTAGCTTTACCGAATTTATTTTAAAGAGCACTTTTACTTGGTGAAAAAAGTGCTCTATTACATATCATTCTTATTACGAATTATAAACTACTAGCAAATTACAAACGAAAAATTTATATCTTCCTGCGCACTCACATGATATTTTTCTTCCACCTCAGCTCCCCAACTATTGATTCCTCCTACACCCCTGGTAGCTCCGTAAATGCAAAGCACCGTTCTCCTAGCTGGCGGAAGTTCCTCCTGATGCGTTGCATTTTCAATCTCACATGCAGTATACGGAAGACAGGAAAAATGGAATTTTTCTTGATTTCTATGGATTTTTAGCATATGATTCCGAGAATCTTTATTGCTGTTGTCCAATGCAGTATTTCGATATACTGCCAGCCATTCCGTATCCATATGCATTCCACATTCCTGTGGAACAAGATGGGGAACCATGTGGGGTTTCTCTATATAAATACCTTTTTGAGCACCTGTCTTTCTATCAGGATAAGTTTCTCCTGAAAGTCCCTCATACTGATATTTTTTTACCAGCGTAGGCATTATAATGCGAAGACCAAATACTGGAAGTTCCGGAAGTCCCTCTTTCCCATGATATCTGTTTTCTACCAAAATTTCTCCGTTAATATCTACAGTATATGCAACATCTACGGTTGTTTTTGGACATGTAATAGTCTCATATGTGAATATAACCTGTACCTTATTCGCAACTTCCCTCGAAGAAAAACGATTGTTTTCCGGTGCACACGGAAGTCCCAGATCTTTTCCGTCCACGATTACTCTTTTTTCAATGCAACGAATAAACATATCTGCCGCCAACCAACTGCCACTCTTTAAATGGAATCCATTGCCTCTGTCATTGTCCGTAACTGCTCTCCAAAAAGTTGGTTTTGGACAACGATACAGCCATTCTATACCGTCCTTTACCAGCGATTCCATTCCCCCTGCAGCATAGGAAAAAATATAAGAAAATCCTTCTCCTGAAACTCCGAGAGTACAATCACCATATACCACCTTTAAAGATCCTTTATTCATATTTTCCATAGTAATATTTCACCTCCTGCATTGCCGGTTTCTCTGTTCTGTCCGCAAACACAAGTCCATTACCTGAGAATTCATAATCCGCTGGCCTGTCATCAAAGTCACCACCATAGCGAAGTACTTCCTTGCCTGTCACTTCATCTTTTATATAAAGTGCCTGATCAATATAATCCCAGATAAATCCGCCATGAAACATCATATACTCATCCAATATGTTCATGTAGGAATCCATACCTCCCAGTGAATTTCCCATATTGTGCATATACTCACACAAAATATATGGTTTCTTCGCATCTGCAGCCAGATACTCCCGCACCTCTGCCGGAGTGGCATACATTCTGCTTTCTACCTGTGATATCCTATTTTCATAACCTCTATTGACAGACACTCCTTCATAATGAACTAAACGTCCATCTTCTTTTTCTCTGAAATATTGATCCATGTCAGCAATATTATCTCCTGCATAAGACTCATTTCCCAAAGACCAGAACAATATAGAAGTATGATTTTTAAAAGTTTCATAATTGCTTTTAGCCCTATCCAGTACAGCTTCTTTCCACTGAGGCAATGATCCCGGAACATTATAGGACGGTTCTATTGCTCCCATTTTTTGCCATGAGCCATGACTTTCCAGATTTGTTTCCGCCATCATATAGATCCCCATCTCATCGCACATATAATAAAAAGGAATTTGATTAGGATAATGACTTGTCCTTACCGCATTAATATGGTTCTTTTGAAAACATTCCAGATCTAAAAGCATTTCTTTTTCCGTAATGCATCTACCTACATGTGGTTCCCATTCATGCCTGTTGACACCGGTTAAAATCAACCGTTTTCCATTTAAATAGATTACCTTATCTATGATTTCCACTCTTCTAAATCCAATGGAATATGGAACCACTTCTATCAAGCTCCCATCTTTATCCCGGATTTCCAGATAAAACTGATATAAATACGGCGTATGATGATCCCATTTGTTAATTTTTACCGGAAGTTTTTCACTGACCAATCCTCTTATCGCTATACAATTATGTGTTGAATTTTCACAATAGTTCATTGGGATATCACGACTCCAGCAGACTGTACTTTTATCCTTTAATAGTGCTGTCACCCGAATATCGTTTCCTTTGGTCATGGATATTTTCACTTTTATATCCAGTTGTCCATTTTCATTGCTATCCAATAAAATTGGTTTGATAAAAATATCCTCTACATGTACACAGGGTTTCGCCTTCAGTTTCACACTCCGAAATATTCCAAAAAATCGGAAAAAATCCTGATCCTCCAAAAAAGCCGCTGTACTTCTTTTATGCACCTCTACTGCCAGAATATTTTCCGTATTTTTTACATAAGGTGTCAGATCAAATTCAGAGGGAGTAAAACTATCTTCTGCATATCCAAGGAACTGTCCGTTTAGCCACACATACATTGCCTGTTCCACACCTTCGAAACAGATTATTGTCCTCTTACCATAAAAGCTTTCCGGCAAATCAAATTTATATATATACGAGCCTACCGGATTGTATTCCGCTTCACTAAACATTCCTTCACCATTCCCAGCATTTTCTAGACTATATGCCGGTCGGCGGTACTCATGACCCTCCCATGGGTACATGGTATTGATATAGTGAATTTTGTCATAGCCCTGAAGTTCAATATGTCCCGGAACCTTAATCATATCAAATTGTGAATAGTCATAGTCCTCTTTGTAAAAATCCTTCGGCCGGGAAACTGCATTTTTGCTGTAATAAAATTTCCATATTCCATCCAGGGATACCTCCCACTTATTTGCCTTTTTATCAACTTCTTCATAATTTTCATAATATGCATGGTCGCTATGTGCATCCATTCGGTTTACTTGGTATATTTCTGGATCATCCAGCCATCTGATATCTGCTTTCATCTTATACCTCGCTTTATATTTGTCCATTTTCTGCATTTATCCTTTTTGATTTTTAATTATTTCAACTATCTGAATCATTCTTTCCAGACATATATCAAAAAATATTCGATAACTTTTGCAAAAATAATTTTCATATTCTCCATTCATGGCATTAAAATCCTTATTTCTTCGGCATCCTCCTTTACATATTTTATAGAATTTGCAATTTTTACAATTTTCTGCCACTATTTGAGACTGTTCCACAAATGCAATTTCTTTTCTTTTCTTATCAATTTCTTCCAAACGATTGCAGTTAAAGTTACCTAGTTTATATTCGTCTAACGCATAAAAATCACAAGGGTACACACTTCCATCTGCTTCCACAACATTCTGTATACCACAGCTTCCTCTTTGCTCACACGATTCCGGCTGATAGCCTAAAAGGATCCCTATATAATTTTCGAACTGTCTTATATACGGTTGTTCACCCTTTTTCCAGTCCTCATACCATAAGTTGAACAATTCCGTCAAAAACATCCCATATTGTTCAGGATTTAACGCATATGGAGTCTTCCCTCTGTCTTCTCCCAAAGGATCCAGACATGCAATATACTGTTGATATTTCCATCCCTGTTCCTTATAATAATTATAAATTTCCGCTGCGTGACCGGCCGTTTTTTGTGTTACTACTGTGAGAATATTGTAATCCACACCATATTGATCCATAAGTTCCGCTGCCTTCTTAATCCTGTCAAATGTCGGTTCCCCTCTTCTGCCATGACGATAAAGGTCATGTATCTGCTTCGTACCATCTACCGAAAGGCCAATCAAAAAATGATTCTCCCTAAAAAATTTACACCATTCATCATCTATCAAGTACCCATTCGTCTGCATCGCATTATTTACACGTATTCCGCGCTTATTGTAATGTCTTTGGTATTCCATCGCTTTTTCGTAAAACGCAATTCCACGTAAAGTCGGCTCACCGCCCTGATACGCATAGCTTATCATGCCTTCCGCATGAAGCATTGTTTTACGAATAACATTCTTAAGTGTCTGCTCTGTCATGAATCCATAGGATTCCTGCATCCTTTTTTTCATTTCATCGCAATAAAAGCAATAATCGCATTTCATATTGCACATTCCCGACGAGGGTTTTATCAGTACACTAATTGGTGGCATATTGTTCTCCTGTCTTCCGCCTTATACAAGTGATACAAACACTTTAATTACCCCGGCCAATACCATAACCCAGATAGGATTCATCTTTGTTTTTCGCAGTATAACTACACATATGGCAAAAATCAATACCACGACCCATTTTGTTCCAGTAAAAGTTATCGTATTGCTTCCCCAGAAGGCCGTCATAAGAATCAAAATTCCAGCTGATGCAATCATCGCCACTACTGCCGGACGAAGTGAACGCAATACTCCCTGCAGCATATCCATACTCCGGTATTTCAAGTACAATTTTGCCAACACTGTCACAATAATACAGGACGGCAAAATACATCCAAGTGTTGCTACTACTGCCCCGGGTATACCTGCAATCTTCAGTCCTACAAAGGTTGCAGAGTTAACCGCGATCGGTCCCGGTGTCATCTGTGATATCGTAATAAGATCCGTAAACTCTGACATAGTCAGCCATTCATGGTCAGTGACTACCAGTCCCTGAATCAGGGGCATGGCGGCATATCCACCACCAAAGCTAAACATCCCGATCTGAATAAAACTCCAGAATAATTGTAAATATATCATTTTCCGCTTCTCCTTTTTGATAGAAGTGTATGTATTACCCCAATTATTCCGCACGTTATCACAATGTACACTACATTTATGCTAAACACGCATGCTGCAATAAACGCTCCCACCATAATGACCAGAGATAAAGGATCCTTTTCCTTAATAATAGGCGTCCCCATATCCACCGTAACAGAAGCTATCACTGCACCCACTCCTGCCTGCATTCCCTCCAACAGCTGACTGATCAGCCAATTATTTCTAAAAGCATTATAAAATATAGATATTACTGATAAAATGACAAAAGGAGGCAAAACGGTCCCCAAAATTGCCACAAAGGTCCCTGCAGCTCCTGCCAGTTTATAACCTACAACAATCGCACCATTTACCGCTATGGCTCCCGGAGAGGATTGTGCTATTGCCACCAGATCAAGCATTTCATTTTCCTCTATCCAATGATATTCGTCCACAAACTTTTTCTTCATCAGTGTAACAATGACATATCCCCCACCAAATGTAAAAGTGCTCAAATATAGCGTAGATATAAACAATTTCAATAGTACTATTTTTTTATTTTTTTCTTCCATAGACTCCTTTTTAGAAAAATCGCTTAAATCTTCCGACTTAAGCGATTTTTCTATATCTCTACTTATTTTCTTCTATTACTTCATTACCACGATCCATCAAATTCTTGATGGTGTCATCCAGAGACTGAGATCCGAGAAGATACTTATCTGTTTCCTCTGTAAGAATGCTATCAATTTCACTCTGATAATCAGGAATGTATGTTCCATAGCTGTCAACCCAATCCGGATCATCCATAATCTTGGTTAAGGTATCTGTGTCAAGCTTATCCTCAAATCCGGCAATAATCTGCTTTACACTATCAGATTTCACAGCTCCCTTTTCATTAGAAATAAACATTCCCTTAATATCTACACCTTCCGTTGTCCAGAACCGTAAGAAATCATATGCTTCCTTGGGATGCTCGGATGTCTTTGCAATAGAAAAGATATTTCCACCTGCTTCATTATAATGTTCACCATCTTTGTCCCATAAAGGCTGGCGTGCAAATGTAGTTACGAAATCATGTGCATATTTTTCATTTCCAATGTCACTAAGCATAGCTGTTCCCATGGGAAGCATTGCAATATTTCCATTAAAGAACTGATCGCGATAATTCATGTTCAGAGCTTTAACATCTGCCAACGGTGTAGAACTATGATCTACATTTTCCATATCATAACGCAGCTGCAAGAACTTAGCTAAGTTGGGATTATCAAAAGTTAAGGTTTTATCATCATTAAAGATTGTGCTTCCACCCTTTCCACTACTGATTCCCCATAAGTTACAGCTCCCCCAAGAGTGAAAATAGGAACCATATTTTGTGTCCGCTCCACTTCCACTTGTCAGCTTTTCAGCATATTCACGATAATCATCCCAGGTCCAATCCAAAGAAGGTACATCCAGTCCGGCTGCATCCAACATATCTTTGTTGATAAGAACCAGATTATATTTCATTTCTCCCGGAATACCATATGTCTGATCGTTTACTCTTACAATTACATTGTATGCGTCCTCTGCAGTAGTTCCTTCCTCAGTAAAATAATCATCGAGAGACAGGTAGGATCCAGACTCCGCACGCACAATATAGGAAGCGTAATTAGGCGCCATCAGAATATCCATTGCTTCGCCACCCATCAGCATAATATCAGTCTTTGTCAGATAGTCATTACTGTTCATGTCACCTACATAATCAAACTGCACATTAATATTAGGATGGAGTTCCTTGTATGCTGCCGCAACCTTTTGGTTCTGTTCATCATGATTGGTCTGCCAGCTGACAAAACGCAGAGTAATTTCCTCCTGATTTTCATCTGCTACCTGAGTAGTTCCTGTTGTTTCCTTGTTCTCAGGCGTGGTAGCTGTATTCGTTGTTTCTGTGTTTTCTCCACCGGAACATCCTACTAAGGCGGTTGCCATAATGGAAGCCAGTATCAGGCTGAGTCCTCTCTTCATCTTTCTCATAATAATTCTTCTCCTTTCATGTGTGTATATGTAAATGTTACAAATACCCTTACATTAACCCTTTACCGCACCCGAAGCAATTCCATCAATAATATAACGTTGCCCAAACAGGAACAGAATAATTAATGGTATCGTTGCTGATACAGCTGCAGCCATAGTCAGGGAATAGATGCTTCCAGATTCAGAAGCAAATAATTTCATACCTAGCTGAATTGTAAATAGTTTACGGTTGCTTAAGAAAATCAATGGTGTTTGATAATCATTCCACGTCCATACGAATTTCAATACCGCTAATGTAGCAATAGAGGGTTTTACCAACGGGAATATAATTTGAAAAAATATTCTCAAGTGACCAGCACCATCTATTTTGGCAGATTCACAGAGCGAATCCGGAATTGCCATCATGGCCTGACGTAGCAAAAATACTCCATATAGGCTAAACATGGTCATCATGATAATTCCCATGTGTGTATTATAAAGGTTCATTTTCTGCATAATTACAAATCGACTGACAATCATAACCTGTGCCGGGATCATCATTGTTGCCAAATACACTAAAAAAAGCTGATCTCTGCCTTTCCACTTAATCTTTGTAAATCCGTAAGCTCCTAAAGCTGATACCAAAATTTGAAGAACCGTGGATATTACCGTTACCTTAATGCTATTCAGGTAGTACATTCCAAAATTATAGGCAGATCCCCACACTTCTTTATAGTTGGCAAGTCCGACACTGTGTTCCGGAATCCATTTGATAGGGAACTGAAATACTTCATTTTCCGGTTTAAATGATGTGGAAATCATCCACAGTAACGGAGTCAGCATAGTGAAGCCAATTGCAAATAAAAAAACTGTAAAAATCACTTTGTGTATCTGTATCTTTTTCATATACTGCCTCCTTTCTATTCATTAGCAAAACGATCCTGGAATTTCCACTGTACTAATGTAACTGCGAAAATCAAAAGGAACAAGACCCATGCCAGTGCACAGGCGTAACCCATTTTAAAATCTGTAAATGCTGTCTTATATATGTAATAAGCCATTACTGAAGTAGAATTTCCCGGTCCACCTGCTGTTAATACGCTGATCATATCGAATACCTTAAATGAACCGATAATTCCCATTATAGCCAGGAAAAAGGTCGTCGGGCTCACCTGCGGTACTGTAATATACCGGAATTGCTGAATGCTGGATGCGCCATCAATCTGTGCCGCCTCATACAAATCAGCAGGAACATTTTTAAGTCCTGACATATATACCGCAACATAATATCCTACCTGCGACCAGATATTAATCAACACAATTGCAATCAATGCCCAATGTTCATCAACCAACCATTTCGGAGGATTTTCAATTCCAATAGTACGCAGGAACTCATTGATCGGGCCGTAACTCGGTTGAAGCATTACCTGCCATACTGTACATACTGCTACTACACTGGCAATGTATGGAATAAATATCATTACCCGTATAGCAGACCCTCCATATGTATGTCTGTTAATCAAATCTGCCATCACTAATCCCAAAATTAACAGACAAGGTACTGTCACCGCAGTAAATAAAATGTTATTTCTTAAGGATACAACAAACCAATCATCTTTAAACAGTTTCAAATAATTTCTCAATCCTGTAAATTTTATTGAATCCCACCCCTTCAGAAAGTTCCATTCCGTAAAACTGATTCCCAATGACATGATCACGGGTATCAATATAAATATGATGAATCCAATCAGCCCTGGAAGAACGAAACAGATTCCTGTCAACGTTTCTTTTCGTTTCATACAATGCCTCCTCTTTGTAATTGTCAAAATGACGAATTCACGTATCATTTTTGTGTTTTTTACTCTAAACTGCACAATTAAAAAAGTAAAGTTGACATTTTTCCTTGGCAATGAAATTAGTACACTTCCATACGAATTTCACTTTATGCCATTGACATTCCTTTCAAACATCCTATATTATGTATACACATTACAAAAAATCGAGGTGGCTATATGGGAAAAATATACAATTTTGCCAAAAAAGATTTTTTTATTTTTGCATCTACCTATGTTGCAATTATTTTTTTGGTTCTTTTATGTTTTTTTCCTGTATGCCAGGCATTTGAACGTTCTGAACAAAATCAGGCTCTTGCGGAAATACGTGATTACGCCTCCAGTATGTTAGGAGAACTGGATCTCCAAGAGCAGGCTATTTTTAACGCCACCAGAAATCTATACAGTGATCGCGATTTTACGTCCATTTATTATAACAGTACGCGCAGTTCATCTTCTTCCTTATTCTATGACATGACACTGTTGCAAAAACGAATTAAACTATACTACCAGAACTTGGAATACGTTCAAGATGTATTAGTATATCTTCCTAAATTCGATTATGTACTTACACAAAGTTACATTTTTGACAGCCGAAATTCCTTTTATTCGTATATAAAATCAAGTACTTTTGAAGAAACTTCTGACTGGTTAGAAACCTTTCCGTTAAATAGTACCGGGATATCTTTTTATAGTGACAAAATAGTAGATTGTGTTAATTCGGAAGAAATAAGAAACTCCTTGAACTTTTCTTATTATTTTCCTACTTATGGAGATCCTAACGTAAGAATGCTGGTGATTGTTCAGCTAGACCCAGATGCCGTTGCTAAAAGTTTTCTCTTAAAGTCTGCTTCCGACTATGGATTTACTGTATTGAAAAATGGTGATGGCGAAGTTCTGGTTCAGCATAATTATCCAGATAATTTAGTAGAAAAAGAGTGGAAAATAATAAACTTACCGCAAAGCGATCAAGGTTATCTTACAATCGGAATCAGAAACGAATACTTCAGACCAATCCATCAAGCCACAATCCGTTTAATTTTTGCCGATCTGGGGATAGCATTTCTTTTAGGCACGATTGCATCCATTTACTTTGCTTACAGACGCTCGCGCCCTATTGAACGAATCCTTCATATCATTCACGATATGGATCGACAGCCCAATGTGCAGAATTCTTTTTTGGAAATTGAAGGCACTGTATTAAATATGATCTCGGAAATCAGTCATTGCAAGACAACAATCGAAAGTCTTGATACTATGGTTGCCGACAGCTTAAAAGAAAAACTTTTTATTTCTGGTCTAAGTACAGAGCAGGAGATTCACTCTTTTCAACAGTATTTTGGGGATTTTTCTTTTTCCTTGAATGCCCTTGTTTTTTCTATACCGGAAAAAACGACTTTTTCTGAAGAAATATCATTAAAAGAATTGCTTTATGAGCAGCTTTTACAGCTAAGTCAGAAAACCATTATATTATATCAGGCAGAAAACTATATATACTGCCTAATGGAATCTGTTTCAGGTCTGTCAGATCGGTTGAGCAATTGTTTAAAACATATACGTGAACTCCATAATCAGTCTGTTAAAGTGGGCATCAGCAATCCTTTTCAGGATATTTCCTACACCCAGCATGCTTCCACTCAGGCAAAACGACGTTTGTCCGCTGGATACCGCATTGACGGTGTATATGTATTTACTCACACTTATTCCTCTCGTGCTGTCCGCTCTTTGATTAGCATTCAGGATCTTGACAACCTTCAACGCGCTTTGCTTAGTGGAAATGGTCAAAATGCTGATCGGATTTTGGAAACCATCCACCAGACAATCAGTCACTCCGAACAAAATTCTGTAGAACTGCGCCAGATGTTCTTTTCTCTTCGTTCCGTTTATGCAACTGTCTGCAATCAGTTTTCATTGGAAGCAGAACGAAACGGGGAAACACGCTACCACGCTCCTATTCTTCCAAATGATTTGGACGAATACGATCTGGATTCCGTTTATGAAGTATTCCGTAGTCTGAATATTGAATTGCAACAGCAATATGAGATTGTAATGGCTCGTACCGCCAGAAGCCTCGGGACAGATATTTTGGCTTACATCGATCAGAATTATACCGATCCTAACCTTTGTGCAGGAGTCATTGCAGATGTTTTCCATATTTCTGAAAAATATGTATTTCAGTTACTAAAAAGTTGTTGCAACGAAACTTTGAACGACAGAATACTACGCCTTAGAATTGATGAGGGGATCCGGCTTTTGACAACTACCGATTTGACGATTACTACGATTGCAAAGAAAACAGGTTTTTCATCCAGCAACACAATGTACAAAGCGTTTATGAGAGTAAAAGGAATTTCTCCTTCTTCCTATCGTGGTAAAGAAATATAAAACAGGAGGCTATATATTTATGAAAGCAATTATGATAATGTTTGATTCCTTAAACCGGCATTTTCTTCCCAACTATGGTTGCAGCTGGACCGTCATGCCACAATTTCAGCGCCTGGCTGAAAAAGCTCTTACTTTTGACTGTTTCTATGGCGGAAGCATGCCTTGTATGCCCGCACGCAGAGAATTGCACACAGGGCGCTACAATTTTCTTCACTCATCCTGGTGCCCTATGCAACCGTTTGACGACTCTGTCATTAAGCGTATGAAAGATGCGGGAATTTACACTCATATTTCCACGGACCATTTTCATTACTGGCAGGATGGCGGCTCTTGCTATTTAACCAAATTTGACAGTCATGAAATTGTTCGTGGACAACAGGGAGATCCATGGATGGGACAGGTTGCCTGGCCTGACTACCCTGATACGCTTTCTCGACGCAAAAATACACAAAGTTGGCGTCACGACTGGGTAAACCGACAATTTCTCACAACTGAAGCTGCTATGCCACAATGTAAAACCTTTACAAACGGCCTTGATTTTATTGAACGAAATCATAATGATGACCTATGGTTCTTACAGATAGAAGCTTTTGACCCTCATGAGCCTTTTTATACCCAGAATGAATATAAAAAATTATATCCTGACAACTACCATGGTAAAAATCTGGATTGGCCCGATTATGGAAAGAATGAATATGGAGAAGCAGCTACCAGACATGTCCGATATGAATACGCCTCACTTATGAGTATGTGTGACCACTATCTTGGAAAAGTATTAGATATGATGGATAAATACGACCTCTGGAAAGATACCATGCTTATTGTCAATACTGATCATGGATTTATGCTTGGTGAAAAAGAATGGATGGGCAAAAATGTTCAACCTATGTATGAAGAACTGATTCACATTCCGTTCTTTATCTATGATCCGCGAAATCCCATTCAAGGCGAACGGAGGCATCAACTTGCCCAAACTATTGATATCGTACCTACATTAGCCGAATTCTTCCAAATTGCTCCCCCAGAGTATATGGATGGTCATAGTTTGACCCCTGTCATCAGAAATGATACACCCATACGTGATTATGCACTTTTCGGTATCTTTGGTGGTCATATCTGTATTACAGACGGACGATATGTCTATATGCGTTCCTGTAAAGATCCGGAGAATCAGCCGTTATATGAATATACTGCTATGCCTTGCCATATGGATCGGCCTTTTTCCCGGGAGGAAATGTCAGAAGCAGAACTTTGTGATAAGAATACTTTCAATTTTATGAAAAAAAGTGGGGTTTTTAAAGTTCCCGTTCACCACTCTACAGATTCTTATCGTTTTGGTACTATGTTGTTTGATCTCCTTACAGATCCTGAGCAAAAATGCCCTATTCATGACAGCAATATAGAAGACCACCTCTGCCAAGCAATGAAGAAAATGATGAAGGATAATCAGGCACCTAAAGAACAATTTGAACGAATCGGTTTAGCCGAATAGGCAATCACAATAATTTCTCACATTATAAAATGCCAGAAACAGATTTTTACCATTCTGTTTCTGGCATTACTTAATGTGCAATTATAACATTTTTCTCCATCGTTCACGTATTGCAAACGCTGCTGTCTTAGGCTGTCGTTCCCTCGTAAATATACCCTTTTTATTACCATCAACCCTCTTTAGTCCAAATGCCGTCATAAAATCTGCAAATGCCCAAATATGTTCCCCTATCACAAAATCGCATTCATCCATGGCTTTATTGTTTTCTTCAATACACCTCTTTTGATATTCCTCTGAAAAAATCACTTCGGGGAGTTTATGCAATCCTGCTATTGTATCTGCACCATATTCTGTCACAATGACAGGTTTTCCATATTTTTCATGCCACTTTATCAAATCTGCCTTTAAGCTGGGATATACCCGTTCTATTTTGCCAACTCCGACATACCAGCCAAAATATCTGTTAATGCATACTACATCAAAAAACTGTGATATCTTATCATCCTCCACATCAACATTCATGGTTCCTGTTATTAGTCTTTCGCTATCCAGCTTTCTAATATATTTTGTAACCTCCTCAAAATAATTTCTTGAGGCTTCTTCACTGGAATGCGGTTCGTTTGTAACACTCCACATAACAACACAAGGATGGTTCTTATCCCTTTGGTATAATTCCTTCAATACCTGCTTATGATATGCTAGTGTTTTTTCATTTACTTTATCTTCTGTGAAAATACCTCCATTTTCGCCATCAAAAAAGTTCATTCCAACCGCCGGTACTTCATCAATAACCACAATTCCTTTTTGATCGGCCATTTGCATCATTTCTTCTGCGTAAGGATAATGTGAAGTTCTAAAGGAATTTGCACCGATCCATTTCAGCAATTCACAGTCTCTGACATTTAATGCCTCATCCAATCCCTTGCCTCTGATATCACTGTCTTCATGTTTACCAAATCCTTTAAAGTAAAAAGGCTTTCCATTGATTAAGAATTGTTTTTCTGTCAGCTGAATCGTCCTAATTCCAAATGGCAAAGTATAATGATCCTGTCCAAAATAAATATCCAGTTTATATAAATAAGCTGATCCCGGCTGCCAGAGTTGTGCGTCCTTTACCAAAACCATACCTTTCATCTCATTACTCTCAGCAACTACCTGATTCTTTTCATCCCGGATATATACTTTTATGAATTTCTCTTCTGCATTAGTTTTTATTTCATAATGTACCATCCCATCCTTATCATCTACTGTCGTTCTAACCGAAATGTCCTCAATATATTCTTTGGGCGTACAATATAATCTGACCGGTCTATGAATACCCGAATAATTAAAGAAATCAAAATCAAACTTTTGTTCCATCTGGCCTTCGGGATGCATCTCATCCCTGACATATTCTATATGGCCAACAGGAAGGCAATCCCATTCCAGTATATTTCCTACTGCTACTGTCAAACGATTTTCCCCTTCATTGGCTATTTCCGTCACATCTGCCTCAAAGGGCAAAAAACCACCCTTATGGCGAGTAATTTCTTTTCCGTTCAGATATATTACAGCATGATGCGTCACACTTCCAAATCGTAGTACAAGCCTCTGATCTTTCCATAATCTTGGAACTGCAAATTTTCTCTCATACCATACCCACCCTACATGATCTCTCAGTTCTTGATCTGTAGTAATATCATTATAGCTTGATGGTACAGGCATATCGATTACATCTTCCAATGGTTTTTCAAACCATTTTTCTTCAAATCCCTGTTTATAATAGTTATCTCTCTTAAATTTCCAGATACCGTTTAACTCTTTAATCTGTCTTGCTTCATTATCTACCGGAAATAACATATCAAATCTCCTTTTCCCTGGCATCATCTGTTCTTATCCACATAGTAACTTTTCATCTTCAAAACGTTTTGATATCTATATTGTACCTCAACTGTAAAAGAAATCTTTGCATTTTCTATTGTGTTTATGTCATATCATGCTATACTAATGTAAATCAATTTAGGAGTGGATATTATACGGTATTTACCATGTCAAAAGAGAGGATCAGCTTGTCAACAGATTTTCAGGAAAACAATTATACAATAGAGGAATTAAATCTGCCCATCAGTATCTCCCATGTCATTTCAAAAGGAGAAGACTGCTCTGACTTACACATTCACTCAGATCAGTATGAAATATATGTATTTCTTAGAGGAGATATTGATTACTTTGCGGGTAACATCAGAAAGCATCTGGTTCGCGGAGATGCTCTGATAGTATCTCCTAACGAACTCCATCGTCCATATCTTATAAAAGAAACGGCGTATGAGCGTGTCATTATCCATGTAAACCAAGATGTAATAAAGAAATTGTCTACTCCTGTCAGCAATATATACAGATTTTTAGAACAGTATAACTGCTGTTTCTTCCATCTGCCCGATGAAATTTTAAATCAATTTCTAAATAATGAAAGGATGATTCAACAATATTATAATACCAAAAATGAGTTTGGATCCGATATTCTTTTGGAAACATGGTTAAGTATCACGCTGATACATTTAATACAATTTCTCCAAAAAAATCAGAATAAAGTAAATGAAGGGATTACTGTTTTTCCTGATCTTGTTAAAAATGCTATCCAATATGTAGATGATCATTACACGGAAAATATATCAGTAGCTTCAATATCCAGATACCTGAATATAAGTAGTTCCCATCTCAATCACCTTTTTAAATATTACACTGGGAATACTCTGTGGAACTATGTAATATCCAAACGTATGCTCATGGCTCACAAAATGATTCTTGAGCAAAAATCAATTACCGAAATCTGTTATGCGGTTGGCTTCAAGAACTACTCTCATTTTATTAAAACCTTTACAAAAACCTTTCATGTTTCTCCAAAAAAATATGAAAAAGAGATTCTAACGGATCGCATTGTGTAACTTTCCTATTAAAAATCTTTACACCACTATTTTCTGTCATATTAAAGATATAAAAAAACAGGAGGTTACTCAATGAAACAATTATTTTACAAAGAACATCTTATTGAAAATGAATCTGTTCGTATTGCTGAAAACCTAGAAAAATTTTTATTAGGTATCGGCCTAGAACAAAATGACATTGATCATGCTAAAAACACTATTTTGGTATCTCCCCATCCTGACGACTACTATATTACCAGTTCTGGCTGTACTACTAAAATAACGGTCATTCCTGTGAGTAAAATTATCGGCACAAATCGCTCTACATCAGGTAATAGTATTTATGAAAATATCCGTTGCATCCCTGATATAGGTCTGGATTATTCAAAATTTCAACGATGTTTTAATGAGTTCTCAAATTATAATTCGCTGAAAGAATGGCAGAGTTCTTTTTGTACCGAAATAGAGCCCATCCGTGCGGACTACTATCCTGATACAGATGAGTACTTTATTTGTGGCAATGGCAATCACAGGACTCTTACCGCCATGTTAATTGGTGCACCTTATATTAAAGCTAAAGTTTGTGTTCGTGAATGTAATTACTATATAAAAGAAAGATATGATATCGAGCAATCATTCAAGAAAAAATACCATATTAGCAAGATGCAAGGCTACCTCCTACCAGGCCCTTGTAAGATAATTATTCATTTTCAAAATCCCCCTGTGATAATACATGGATTTGAAATAAATGGAGCCAAGTCACAAATCGATAATATTAATTTACTCTCAGAACAAATTGATAAGGATTTAATAGAATATAAATTCCTAAATAAAATCAAAAACCCTATTATCCGAAATTTATTAATGAAAATAATAGATATTAACAATCCACGTATGCATCAATATTTTGTAGATGATCTACTTACTACTTCAGATCCAGAAATCAAATTATATAAATTCAACAGCTAATATCAACTAGCAAAGATTTTCGTACACTCTCATAAGATATAATTTTGAATATAGTTTGCTAAATATTACATTATTTGAAGAGCACTTCCGTTAAGGAAATGCTCTTTTTATCTCTTCCTGCGCCTCATCCACATAAAGTTGCGCATTCTCCAGATTCCACCGGATCTCTTCTTCGGTAACAGCACGTTTTACTTTTCCAGGATTACCGATAACCAGGGAATTATCCGGAATCTCCACATTCTGCGTCACCAACGCTCCGGCACCGATGATGCAGTTCTTCCCGATCTTACAGCCGTTCATCAGAATGGCTCCCATACCGATCATGGTATTGTCGCCGATCTTACAGCCGTGGACGATCGCACCGTGTCCTATGGTCACATGGTCTCCGATCTCCACTGGATATCCGCTGCCCAGATGCACTACCGCACCGGGAGCTATAAATGCTGTATCATGGATCTGCATATATTCTCTGCTCCTGTTCTGTTCCTGTTTTGTTACAATTTTCTTTCCTATAACATACAGTTTATCACATTTTTTCCTTTTACAGTCTTATGATTCCTTCCAATGCAGTCTGTGCAATTCTCCATCCCTTTGCATGCTCTCAAACCCCTGCTGTCTGAGCGCCTCATATAATACGATTGCTACAGAGTTGGACAGATTCAGGGAACGGATCTCGGGAAGCATAGGGATACGGATGCAGCTCTCTTCATGCTCTACCAGGATCTCTTCCGGGATTCCGGCGCTCTCCTTTTCGTTCTATTGCTCAATTAATATATTACTTTATTACCTTTTTCCTTATCTAACTGATACAGGACTTTATCTATCTGAGAAAATGCGATTTCCGGGCACTTCTCCTGTTGATACTCCCAACAATCTTTTATGTACTTGAGATAGAGTTCTGTCAGCATAGGGATCTTCGTCATTGTTTTGGGATAATCCATAGCATAAAGTTCCCGATATGCCCTCTGATCAATAATGGGGAATATCTCCGGATAATAAAAATGCAATACCGTACTCGCCATCGGAAGCTGCATTCCCTTCGTTTGCAGTAATTTTTCTACAACCCTTTCTGCCTTTTCATCCGTCAGTACCTGTAACGGGGTTTTGATCTCCTTTAATGAAAAGATGGCATCTATCAATTCCTCTGTCACCTGCGGTCTGCGATTCATCTTCCACAGGACGATCTCGTTGATAATATCCCTATTTCCCCGATAATCACCGGCTTCTACTGCCGATATGCGGTTCCGGATATCTGTTCCGTCATCATATGTAAAATGGCTAAGTACTTCCTGATAATCCATAGCTCACCTCAATTTATCTGTCTTCTTTTATATCAATCATAAGCTCTCGAATTCGTGTTATCGCACTTTATATCCTGCTTTGCAGGATATTTGTCCGCTAATGAGTCCAGAAGCTGGCTCAGGGACCCGGTATGCAATTAAGACTTGAATTCATTCCTGATTCCACGGAAAATATAATTTTTAATCCCTATATTCCAGTCCAAAATAATCCATGTATACCTTAAATCTATCCTGCGCAGTCAGACAAGTGTCCATAAGATATCCCTGTTCGTTCTTCCATTCCTTCAGACCCCGATAGTAGAATTCCTTTATATCATCCTCAATAATAAAAGGGGTAATTCCATTACGGAGGCACTCTTTAAACATAATTAATCTTCCAACACGGCCATTTCCATCCTGAAAAGGATGTATCTTCTCAAATTCATAATGAAATTGTATTATTTCCTTCAACGTCTTTTGTTTTGAAAGATTATATCTACTTAATAAATTCCGCATTTCTTCGGATACATCGGCGGGTTTTGCTGTTGCGCTTCCTCCGACCTCATTTTCAAAACGTTTATACTCTCCAACAGCAAACCACGTTTTTCTGCTATCTGAAGTTCCGGATTTCAAAATATAATGTAACTGTTTAATAAATGCCTCACTCAGGGGATAGTTTGCTAACTCTATTATTTGATCAATGCATCGAAAATGATTGGCTGTTTCAACAATGTCATCCACATTCACAACTTCATCCTGAATTCCAATGGTATTCGTTTCAAAAATATATCTGGTTTGATCATGGGTCAGGCGGCTGCCTTCCATATGATTCGAATTATATGTCAGTTCGATCTGAACCTTATGATATATTCCTCCCGGTATCCCTGCTTCCTTTTCCATTTTTAATCTGGTCAAAAGATCATTTGCTATTTTTTCCGCTCGTTTCTTTCTGACCGGCTTTACGGCATCCTCCGGAATCCTCCATGTTTTCCCATCAAGAATTACACCCGGAATTTTTCCATGGGCACAATAATTTCTTACACTTCTTTCTGATAAATTCCATTTTGCAGCTATTTCATTTACATTTACATATTTCATACACAACCTCCGCAAAACTGCTCACCGGAAATATTATATCATCATCGGCAATATATCTCAAACTTTTTACTTTTAAAATTCATTTATATTTTGCCGATAAGAGCCGCTTAATTCTTCCGCTGCTTCCTCTACGTAAATGCGTGCATTTTCCAGATTCCATCGGATCTCTTCTTCGGTAACGGCACGTTTTACTTTCCCGGGATTGCCGACGACCAGGGAATTATCCGGGATCTCCACATTCTGCGTCACCAACGCTCCGGCACCGATGATGCAGTTTTTCCCGATCTTACAGCCGTTCATCAGAATGGCTCCCATACCGATCATGGTATTGTCGCCGATCTTACAGCCGTGGACGATCGCACCGTGTCCTATGGTCACATGGTCTCCGATCTCCACCGGATATCCGCTGCCCAGATGCACTACTGCATTGTCCTGAATATTGCTCTCTTTGCCGATGACAATGGAATCCCTGTCGCCCCGGACCACCGCATTGTACCAGATTCCGCTGTTTTCTCCGATCGTCACATCTCCCAACACCACCGCTCCGGGCGCTATAAATGCTGTATCATGGATCTGCATATATTCTCTGCTCCTGTTCTATTCTTATTTTGTTACAATACTCTTCTTTGTAACATATAGTTTATCACATTTTTTCTGAGCAATATCATATAATGTACAACTTTTTTCTGACCAATTATTTATAATTTGCGACATTTTTCAATCTGGTAGGAAGTAAATAATTATTATATTTCGGTTTCGTATACGGGGTTCTTTAGTTTTCAAAAACTATTGCATCTTTCAAAAAAGAAAGCACTCCTGAAATGAAGCGCTTTCTCCTAATTAAATATTCTATTTCCGACCCAAATCTCCCGCAGCGCGAACTTTAACACGACAGGTATTACCCGGATAGTATGCAAGCGGTACATCCTCTACATCTATAATTTCAATCGTATCAGGAACCGCTCCTGCCTCACAAGCTAACTTTGCTGCTTCCTCTTTTGCCTTTTGCAATGCTGTTTCACGAGGAATCTCATTATAATCAACTAATTGCTCATAGTTACCGGATACTTTTGAAATAGCGGCACCAATCGCATTAGCAACACCACCCTGCTCCGGCTTTCTGACAATACTGGCACCCTTTAAATTGTCAGGAACAATTATAGAACCTCCGCCTACAAGAATGACATCCGCATCGTCTGAAGACACCTTCATGGCATCAAGAGAATCCTCTACCATAGCTTGTATTGTTTCCATAGCTTTCACGGCGAATTCTTCATCTAACTGAGCAACCTTCGCAGGATCTCCCAGATTTGTCATGCCAAGGCGAACGGCGATATCCGTAGCTGTACATATTTTACCTCCAAAACACAAAGCTTCTTCTGTAATTTTGAAGCCAACAGAATCCGGACCTACTGTAACGGTACCGTCCGGAAGCGAACGTACGATGGATCCTCCACCGAGTCCGATAGAAATAACATCCGGCATACGGAAATTCGTGCGTACACCGCCAATTGTAACCGCAACTCCGGATTCTCTGGGAAAACCGGTCTGAATCACTCCAAGATCCGTTGTCGTGCCACCGACATCAACAACAATTGCATCTTTCTGTCTGCTGAGATAACCGGCTCCACGAATGGAGTTAGTGGGGCCACAGGCTATTGTAAGAATCGGGTATTTCCGTGCATATTCCATGGTCATTAATGTACCATCATTCTGAGACAGGTAAACATCCGCATTTGTAATTCCTTCTTTTGCAAGCGATTTTGCAAATCCTTCGGTAAAAGCCTCCGCAACCTGATATAATGCTGCATTCAGAATCGTTGCATTTTCTCTCTCTATCAACCCCATTGAACCGATTTCACTGGAAATAGATATATGGACATCATCTCCCATAACTTCCCGGCACAATTTTGCGGCTTCCTGTTCCTGATCATTACGAACCGTTGAAAATACACAGGATATCGCTACGGAATGAATCCCTTTTTCTTTTAATCGTGTAAAAAATGCCCTTGCTGCTTCTTTATCAAGCGGAGAAATCTCCTTACCGTCATATTCATAACCACCGGGAATTACGCTGACTTCTGCCGCAATATGTTTTAAGTCTTCTGCCCAGTCTGCCATAGGCGGAATCCCCAGTGTTGCCGGAGCACCTAACCGAAGTACTCCGATTGGAGCCAGATGTTTACGTTCTACAATAGCATTTGTACACTGAGTCGTACCTAACATTGCCTGACCAATCATGGCAGGATTAATATGGGATTCCTGCAATACTGTTTTTACGGCATGAAGAATACCGTCATATACATCTGCAGTCGTATGACTTTTTATGGAAGCTATTACTTTCAGATCCTCATCAATCAATACAGCATCTGTATTTGTACCACCTACATCAATACCAAGCTTATACATTTGCATTTCCTCCTTTGCAACGTTTTTCTAATGGAATGTAATCTGTATCTATGCCAAAGTAACGCGGCCCGACTAATTCAATTCCTTCTCTGGTACGCCACAAAGGAAAACATTTCAACCCTACGACCATCACGCGCTTTCCGTATTTCAATGCATCTGTGGGAATCGGCGTAAATGTCTCAGAATCGACAACACAGATCAAATCCGGTACCGTAGCAAGAATTTCGTCGTCTATCACTGCAGAGAGATTTTCATTTTGGAACTCCACATATGCATTTTTACCCTTGTAATCTCCGATACCGTCCAGAATAATCTTTCCAAAGTTGAATGCCCCTCTGACTTCACGTTTTACATCACTGATTTTTCCCTTGAATAAACGGAAACCTTCTGTAATCTCCAGGAATTTTTCCTCAGGAGAACTATCCGTACACTCTTTTACCATACGGATTGCAGAACCTAATTGCTGGCTTCGGGTAACTATTCCCTTAACACCGTATTGTTTCATAAATGCTCCTTCCATAGGATAAAGAGAAACAGAAACAGAACCTCCACAGGACATTGTAACAGATCGTGCCAGCTCTTCCGTCCATTTATTTGATATCGTGCGGAAAATACAGGAATTACCTTTTTCATCGACCAGTGCCATAGGCGTGGAACAACCGCCTCCTATTGTAAATGTCACCATTTGCAATTCCGGGAAAGCCCGTCCCATACCATCTACATCTACAAGTGGAAGCCCCAATCTTGCCGCTGCCGCAATAGGAAGCATGGAATTCACTCCTCCTGCTTCTATTGGCATAAAAGCATAAATGGGTTTTCCAAAAAAACCGGATACGATATCATACAATGCCTTGTATTCCCCTTCTCCCACAGCCTTTTCCGCAAGAATGGTAGGCGCTCCCATCATTGCAATGGGTATAACTAAAGCATCATCCGGTACCTCGTCCGGATCCAACAGGGTTACCTCTCCGCATTCCTTTACAGCACTAATTGCTACCAGTTTACCGACATAAGGATCTCCACCTCCACCGGCTCCCAAAAGAGAGGCTCCAAGTGCAATATCTTCTATTTCTGAAATACCTATTTTTCGCATATAATTACTCTCCTTTTCTCTTACTTGTTTTACTTAGCTTTCTCTGACGACATTACCTTCGACAATACAATATGTAACACTAATGACAGCACAATACCATTTACAGGTCCGATAAAGAACGGTATATTCAGGAAAGAAATGTTTGCAAGACCGGGGAAATTTGCAAATGTACCACCGGTAATGCAAGCTACTACCGCACCTATTACAAAAGAAATAACTCCGGGAGCGTAAAAACCGTTTCTTAATTCAAATTTTTCCTTATTGCCCTTCGCAATCACCCAATACTCTGCAATCAAAACCCCTGCAAGAGGTGGGATCAGATTAGACATTAGTGTAAGGAATGCCGAAAATTTCCCAAGCAGTCCAACTGCTGCAAGTAAAGTACCTGCTGCACCCGCAATTGCCGTTGTCAGTTTGAAACGGCTTTCGTCAAATCCAAGCAGATTTGACAATGCCAATCCACCGGAATAAGCATTGGTTACATTGGTCGTCCATGTAGCGGCCACCAGTGCAAACAATCCCACTAGCGGAAGACCGATGGAAACCAGAATTGTGGAAATATCATACTGTCCGGTTACAAGACTCAACAATGCTCCTGTCAACAGCATAAATAAACCTGCAGGAATAACTCCTACGATAGAGGATTTTATGACATCTGCCCTGGATTTTGCAAAACGGCAATAATCTCCAGAAATAACACCTCCAAGTGCAAAGGATGCCACAACCATAGAAATACCAAATATCATCCCCGCAGACTTCTCCGGGTCATAGGCTGCAATTTTATCAAAGCCGTCATTCCCTATTAGACCGGCAATAACACCATATACACAGACAATAACCAGAAGAGGTACCGCTATGTAGTTCAACCATTTCAGTCCCTTAAATCCTGCACAGGCTGTTATCAGCATAATAATTCCCCATACAATGGACGAAATAGCTATTGCCAGAGGACTTACATCCTTGCCAAGCATATTTGCGACCATGGTTGCAAATGCCTGTCCACAGGTTGCTGACTGAATTCCAAACCACCCAATACACGCAAACGCAAGGAGCAGACTGATAATGTAACGCGCTCCCTGTTTTCCAAGGGCTCCTTCTGCCATAACAGCTACCGGTATACCGGTATCACAGGCTGCCATACCAATGAATATCATATAGGCACAAATCAAACCATATCCGATAAAAATGGAGGCTATGATCTGCATAATAGAAAGTCCATTTCCGGACAATACACCTCCTACCATCAGACAGGGAACACAGATCATTCCTCCTGCCCACACCAATGCAATAGAACCCCAGCTCTGTCTCTGTTCGGGCTTAATTTCAAAGCCACTGCTTCTCTCACTCATAACATTCTCCTCCTTTATAATTGTCTTTTGTTTCTTAGTAAATATGAAATATAGTATATGCAAACATTAAAACTTGTGCATTATACAAAAAGAAGAAAAAAAAGAGCCCTTCATTGTCCGATTGGACAACAAAAAACTCTTTTTCAATTACGATATTATTATCAACAAAAGTAAATATCTACTAATTACGTAAAATACGTTGTAAAGCAACTGCTCTGTAAAAGTCAAACGCTGCCGGCATTTGATCTATCCGTCTTCCAAAAATATCAGACAATTTTCTTATACGATATTTTATAGTGTTCGGATGAACATATAATTTCTGTGCTGTCAATGTTACACTGGAATCACAATCCAACAGATAGGTTTCCATTGTCTGTAACAGTTCCGGCCAATCCTTTATCATATGTAACGGCTCTATCACAGATTCATATTTCTGTATTTCCTGTTCCCCTTTACCAAGGATTTCATTACAGCTTGCAGCAAAATGAACCTCATCCAATGTAAAATGCTTTTTTCTTAAAAAGATTTTTTGTAGCAATGCAATATTATCAGAATTGTCTAAAAAAGCTTTTCTAACCTGCGCTGTATTTGCCAAAGGGTTACAGCAAGTGATCACCGTTTGTACTTTCTGACAATCCATTAATGTCTCCAGTGCTGTGCAAAGTTCGACAGTCTCCTGTAAAGAATCCGGTCCGTCCATAAAAAGAAAGAGCTCTTTTTCATATATATCACACAACACTGTTGTCGTATACTCTCTGGCAAGTGAAGTTACCGCTTGTATCACATCTTTTGAAAAAGGATTCTCCTCTTTATTGTCTGAATGTATAATCCACATATTATGAATTGCCGCTACATCAATGTGGAATATTTCGGCGAGCCTTCGCATCTTTAGGGGTTCATCCTGCAAAATAGCGCGGACAAGTTCGGTAGCTGCTACCCTGTCATGATTGCTGCTCCATAAATTTAACGCTAATTGCACGGTCTCCTTCACCTGCTGCATCTGTGATGCTTCCGGACTTTCTTCTGACGAATCCAACAAATATAAGGACATTGGTCTGCTTTCAACCATGACGGTCATCATCAGTACCCATATTCCATTAAGCAACGGCAATCTAATCGGTTCCCTATCTGCCTTGCAGGCAATAATATCCGGCAATTCCCGCAGAATATCATCAATCAACGTTCTGGGCCATGTAATAGCATTTAATACCGCACCGTTCTCGCTGACGAGAAACAGCGACAAATGCAATCGGTCGGAAAGCATTTTGAATACGGTATCTACTGTTCTCTGATGAACCGGAAGATGTGAAATACGCTCCAGGATATCTGCCGTAAATGCCACATTGGAAGTCTGATCCCGATAGATTTCACCCATAATATCACAAATTGCTTCACTATAGCGCAGATCCAATCTGCCTTTTGGCATACAGATCAATATAAACCCGAGACTATCCGCAAGACGAATAAGTCTGGGATCTATTTTGTCTAATAATATCCCCACATAATATAAAATCAGTCCAACTTCACCGGCTTCATTCAGACGAATAATATTGGCACATTGTGCTTCTACATTGTCACGGATATTAGCAAATGCCGTGATTACAATTTCACTCCCAAAAAATTCAATATTTTGAAACAGTTCATCCTGCAAAAAACTGGGTTCAGCATATTCCAGCACAGATACCGACGTGACAATCCGGTTAAGTCCCTGCTTTCCGGCAACCACTTCGGCATTGCGTAATGATGGTAATTTCAAAAGATCCGCTACCGTTACACTCATTTACTGTTTCCTTTCCAATGCAGCCGGTGGAGTTCTCCATCCCTCTGCATGCTCTCAAACCCCTGCTGTCTGAGCGCCTCGTAAAGCACGATGGCTACGGAATTGGACAGATTCAGGGAACGGATCTCGGGAAGCATAGGGATACGGATGCAGGTCTCTTCATGCTCTACCAGGATCTCTTCCGGGATTCCGGCGCTCTCCTTGCCGAACATGATATAGTCGTCCGGTCCGAATTTTACATCGGTGTAGGTCTGGTGTGCTTTTGTGGTTGCCATCCAGATCTTCGCTCCGGGATGCATTTCCCGGAACTCCTGAAAATTCATATACCTGGTGACATCCAGGTGTTGCCAGTAATCCATACCGGCTCTCTTGATCTCTTTTTCATTTAAGCGAAAGCCTAACGGCTCGATCAGATGCAGGCTGGTGCCGGTAGCCACACAGGTTCTTCCGATATTTCCGGTGTTTGCCGGGATCTCCGGCTGGTGTAATATAATATGCATAATTTATCCTCTACAGCATAGTAACTATTCAGCGCCACTTACAGCCTGTGGTTCCGAATAGTTACTTAGAAATGCTTGTAACTATTCAAAACCCCATTCGCAAAACCGCTACTTCGTAGCTTTCCTTTTGCTCATGTGGTTACTTCGCCATATAAAACTGCTTATCTGCCTGAATGCAAGCATTCGCAGAACGCAGTTTTGCATGGCTCTGAATAGTTACAAATGCCTTATTTATTATTTTGTTCTGCTCTTAATTTTTCTACAAAATGTCCCAGTCTGCCAATGGCGATCTTCAGCTTCTCCAGGGAGTACGCATAGGAGATTCTAAGATACCCCTCGCCACTGTCACCAAATGCGGTTCCGGGCACAGCAGCTACTTTTTCCTCCTCCAGGAATCTGGTGGCGAACTCTTCACTGGTCATGCCGAATTCCTTGATACAGGGGAATACATAGAATGCACCGTAAGGTTCAAAGCACTCCAGCCCCATCTCACGGAACGCATTCATCAAAAAACGCCTTCTCTGATTATAGGCCGTACGCATCTCCTCGATGTCGGGATCTCCGTTTTTCAGTGCTTCCACTGCCGCATACTGACTGGTGGTAGGTGCACACATAATGGCAAACTGATGGATCTTCGTCATCTGCTGGATGATAGCAGCGGGCCCGCAACAGTATCCCAGTCTCCATCCGGTCATAGCATATGCCTTGGAGAAACCGTTGATATAAACGGTTCTCTCCTTCATGCCGGGCAGGCTGATGATGGAAACATGCTTCTCTTTATAGGTAAGCTCTGAATAGATCTCATCGGACATGACAAAAATGTCATGCTCCTCAATGATCTTAGCAATAGCCTCAAGATCAGACTTTTCCATAATGGCTCCCGTAGGATTGTTGGGAAACGGAAGGATCAGTACCTTCGTCTTGTCCGTAATGGCTGCCTCCAGCTCCTCTGCTGTCAGGCGGAATTCATTCTCTGCCTTCAGGTCAATGATCACCGGAGTCGCTCCTGCCAGGACCGCACAGGGTTCATAGGATACGTAGCTGGGCTGGGGGATCAGGACTTCATCTCCCGGATTGCACATGGCACGCAGTCCAATATCGATTGCCTCAGAGCCACCGACAGTCACCAGCACTTCGTGCTGCCAGTCATAGGATACGCCCTGTTTTCTCCGGATCGTGTTGCAGATCTCCTGCCGCAGATCCTTCAGACCGGCATTGGAGGTATAAAAGGTTCTTCCCTTTTCCAGGGAATAGATACCCTCGTCCCGGATATGCCAGGGAGTATCAAAATCCGGTTCTCCCACACCCAGAGAGATGGCGTCCTGCATCTCGCTTACAATGTCAAAAAATTTGCGGATACCCGATGGCTTGATATCCACTACTTTATCTGCTAATGGATTTCTCATGGAGTGATCATCTCTCTTTCATCTTCTTTTTTCGTAGCAAATGCGGTTCCGTGATCCTTGTATTTCTTCAGGATAAAATGCGTTGCTGTACTCAGCACGGAATCCAGTGTGGACAGCTTGTCAGATACAAAATTAGATACTTCCCGCAGGGTCTTACCCTCCAGAATGACCATCAGATCATACGCTCCGGACATCAGATACACACTGCGTACTTCAGGATATTTGTAGATACGCTCTGCAATACTGTCAAAGCCCTGGCCTCTCTGGGGAGTCACACGTACCTCGATCAGAGCACTTACTTTTTCAATATCCGTCTTCTCCCAGTTGATCAGAGTATGATAACCACAGATGATCCCCTCTGCTTCCAGTGCTGCCAGTTCATTTACCACATCGATCTCTTCCACTCCCAGGATCACAGCCAGTTCCTTCAGATCGATCCTGCTGTTCTTCTCTATGATCGCTAATAATTCTTCTCTCATGCCACTATCTCCTTTATAACTTTTATATTGCATTTTCCCTTACATAAGGGATGACTGCAAAATTTTACACATTTTTATAAATCTCATCTCTCTGAGGACGATCCATATAACGGACTTCGTCCTCATTCAGGATCAGTCGTTCATTACTGTCTGTAAATCTCCCTACGATCACTGCCGGAATTCCCTCTGCCGCCAGTGCTTCTACCACCGCAGTTCCCTCCGGGCTTGCAATGATCAGGCTTCCGCCGGATCTCAGTTCGTAGGGATTCACATTGCAGTATTCACAGACTTCCACTGTCTCCTGTCTGAGAGGAAGTTTCTTCATATCTATTGTCAGTCCAACACCTGCACCCTCTGCCATCTCCCACAGGCCGGCGAAAATGCCGCCCTCGGAAGCATCATGCATGGTACAACCGCCGGACTTCACGGCGGTAGCGGCCTCCGGTAAGATAGAATAATACCGGTCAAACGCCGCAGCTTCTTCCACCAGATACGCCGGGTATCTCGTCAGGAGTCCTTCCTGGTTCCGGGCCGCCAGATCCGCGGTGCCTTCCAGGCCGATCCATTTCGTAATGATAATATCCTGTCCCGCCAGCTTCTTCCGCACATCCATCTGCACCGCACCGGTCTTGCGGATGCCATATCCGGTCACCGTGGCCAGGGGCTGCTGTACCGCGGAACTTACTCTGGTCTGTCCGCCGATAATCTGTATGTTTAACTCCGCGGCAATACCTTCCGCTTCGGACATCAGTGCTTTCAATTCCGGTTCTTCCACGCTCTCCGGCAGGAAGATCACCAATTCCGCTGCCACGGGCTCTGCACCGGCAGTTGCCAGGTTGTTGGCACATTTCTGGAAAAAACGACGCATCGGCATCACGGATGGATCTTCTCTTTCCGCTTCCGCCAGATCGTTCTCACAGCAAAGCTCCACTACGCCCTCCTGAACACAGGTCACCAGCTGCCCCTCCGAAAAAGGCTCAAAAATAGCGCAGTCTGCCCCCAGACCTGCGCTATTTGCTATTTCCGACCTTTTATTCTTCAGTTGTCTGAGAACGGAACGTTTCAATACGTTCACGGGTACTTTGCCGCTTTTCATTCTATTTATGTCACCTTTAGTCGTCTACGATTTCTGTCTCCTGTGCAGCCGCTGCCGCTCTCGCATTCAATGCTGCTGCCACGTTTTTCACATGATCAATGTTCGCTGTACTGATAGCTGCCATGATCTCTTCATATGCCTGGGGATCCGAGGTAGCGGTTCCCACGGTAGCACTTCGGGGCACCATCTTATAAGTACTGCTGTTGACCTGTTCTCTGCTGACCTCTACACCGTTTTCCAGTGTGATCTTCCACAGTCTTGCCTTATAGCCGATATGCGCACTCTCGGTTACGATATAACCGATGGGCTGACCGGCATCCGCATAAATCTGATCCGCAGGAGGTGTGATGGTTTCCAGTACTTCACTTTCATAACGAACCGAATGTCCGGCATCTCTGGTCTCTTTGCCGTAGATGTTGAAAGTGATCTGCTTGTCATGAGTATAACCTTCAATATAAATCGGATAATCTGTATTGTTTACGAACTTGAAATCCTTGCCGGAGCTCTCCGCGATGGCTGCATCTGCGGAAGGGTCCACATAGCCTACGATCATGGAGTGATTGTAACGCTCCGTTACCTCCAGCTCGGACAATAATACTGCATTATATAAAGTGGTGGATACCTGGCAGATACCGCCGCCCAGACTGTCTACTACTTTACCGCTGACATAAGAACCCGCCATGTAATAGCCGTTCGCCACGGAAAAAGGAGATACCGTCTTATAAGTAGAAAATTCTTCTCCCGGATACAGGGTCGTTCCGTTGATCAGACTGCAGCCGTTCGCCACATTTGCACTTCTGGAGGATCCGGATGTCTTATAAGATGTGGTAAAGCTTCCCAATACATCCGTTACCTGTGCCAACTCCTCAGCACTTCCCTTCGGCTCATCCACTACGATCTCCAAAGGAATGCTGCAAGCCTCATGATTCCATTCTTCTGTCAGATAGTCATATACCGCATCGATAGATTTCTCCACATCCAGCACATATCCGGTCTGACCTTCCACTACGGTAAATTTACCGCCGTCCCGCTTCAGCGAGACATTGATTGCTTCCTGATCGTACTTGGTACATCTGGTCAGCAGATCGTTGATGGCCTGTAAGTCAAAATCCAGTTCAATGGGATATACGTAATTTTCATGCTGCAGATCCATCAGGGTCTTGTAACGCTCAATGACATTTCCATGTGTCCCCAGTTCCAATGCTTCCTGCACCAGCTCAGGATTCTTCCAGGTCACACCCAGATCTCCGGCTGTGGTGGTCACATCATGATCATTTGCCGCAAGCAGTGTGATCTCCACATCCTTCAGACTTTCGATATGTTCTTCGATCACCGCTGTTGCTTCCTGTGCTGTCATTCCGGATAGTTCCACATCCCCGGCATAAATTCCTGTCTTAATAGTATCATCTGTCTTGGCCTGCGCTGTCATTCCGAACAGCATTGTCAAAGTCAGTAACAGAATGCCGTAAAACCCCTTACGATATTTATTCATAATACTCCTCTGCCCTTCCTTCGGGCACATCTACTGTTCCATCCGCAGTTGAATTAGTAGAAAATAGATGTTATAGTAGGTACGATCATAGCAATCACAAGCAGCACGATGATAGCTGCGGAGATTCGCTGTTTTACTTTTTTATTATTCATATTAAACATAGTAAAAACCTCCATAAATGCTTCAAAAATCACTTTTGTTCTGAAAGGATATTATATATGAGTTTAAAGTTTTTGGCAAGTTTAATCATATTTATTGTCTTCGTGTATACCATCCTCATCGTGGCACGAAATACCCGACGTCAGAAAGCTCTTGCCGAGAAGAAAGAGCAAGAATTCTGGGACCGGGAAAAAAGAGCCAACTCTGTCCGCAAAAAATCCCTCGATGGCCTGGACTATGTAAGGATTCCCCTGGACAAGCTCCCCATGGGCGCTCTGCCAGAGGACGAAAAAGCCCGGGAATACAAGGAACTTTTGACTTATCTGTCTACACAACCCATTGTGAATCTCACCGGCTTCACTAACACGGATCTAAAGCTGGAATACGGTACCGCCAATATCACGCCTCTGTCCCAGTATGACCAGAATTACACCGCACTGGTGCGTACCCTGCAGCAATGGGCAGAACTTCTGCTAAATGCAACTCTCACCGAAGAGGCTGAAACCGTTCTGGCCTATGCTATTTCTATCGGCACCGACGTCAGCCATACTTACTATGCGCTGGCTAAAATCTATGCCGGCCGGGAGGAATATGACAAAATTGCCGATCTGATCCTCCGTGCGGAAGGACTGCGTTCCGCTTTGCGTAATTCTATCGTCCGTACTTTGCAAGAATCTTATCCGCAAGCCTGCTCGCTTCACTGCGGGTAAGCTTTTCCACATCGACCTCCAAAGTTATCTTATGCTGCTCTGCCAGACGATATAACCGCTCTTTTTGCGGTTTCGTCGCGGGCGTATCTCTTTTTACCTGAAAATGTAATGGCTGCGGCTCAAACAGATTATTGTTTGCTTTCTTTTCGACGGATTCTGTCGATGCCTGTCCACCGGTTTCCTCCTGATAAAACAATTCTGCCAACTTTCGGAACAACCGGTCCGTGGCTTTCGCATCCTCCAGAGCCCGGTGTGCATGATGCGGGATCTCATAATACTGACACAGATACCCCAGATTACGATGAGGCAGTTCCTGCAGATATTTCCGGGCGACCTGCAAAGTGTCCACCGCCGATCTCTCAAAAGTAATCTTCCGGTCCACTGCCGCTTTTTTCAAAAAAGAATAATCAAACAAAATGCTGTGTCCCAGTAACGGTAATTCTCCCATAAATTCCAATAATTTGGGGAAAACCTCATCCAGCTGAGGTGCATCCGCAAGGTCTTCGTCCCGGATTCCCGTAAGTTCTGTGATCCGTTCTTCCAGTTTTCTCCCCGGATCCACAAACGTAGAAAATTCTTCCACAATCTGTCCCTGCTCCACACGGATCGCACCGATCTCTATGATCCGATCTCTCTTGGGATTCAGGCCCGTGGTCTCCAAATCTATACTGACATAAGTGTCATACATACTATTTTCTTATCCTTCCACAGTACTTCTGATATATTCTGACTGCCTACCTCAATTCTTATGAACCGAGCTTCTCCTGTACTTATAATATCGGATACCCGATCACTTGTACCTTGGCTTCATAATTGAGCGGATTCCGTTCCTGATAGTCAAACAGAACATAATGAGGTTCCGGATACCGGAACGGTTCCATATGTGTCATTCTGCTTAACTGTTTCCAGTCATACTGGTCATAGGCAGAAAGATAATGTCTCTCCTGCTCTTCCGTCTGGTAAAAACAGCGGATATCCTGTTTTTCCTCTTCCGTGATCTCTGCCGCAAACGCAGGCCTGCTCTTCAGGTTCTCCCGAAGGTACATATCATAAGTCAGAAGTTCTCTGTAAATCTCACGATTGGCCGGATCTTTCATCTCTGCGAAATCCAATAATATCTGATACCGGTAGGCTCTGGCGGGGCTGTTGGTAAAATATCCCTGTTCCTGATAATAATCCGCCAGTGCCTCATACATGGCAAAGGGACCGGGGAATGCTTTTTCCAGAACCGGCAGGGTATGGGTGAACTGCCCGCTATTGTAATACAGCTCCACCATCTCTTCAATCCGTTTCAGTCTCCGGATCTCTCCGTAGCTGATCCAGTTGGTATACAGCACTTCATAGGGCGGCAGTTCCAGATAACGGATTCCGTATTCCTGTGCATGCACATGCATATCGGAGCCTTTTAATACTTTCAGGAAACCCAGCTGCAGCTGCTCCGGCTGCATCCCGTAGACCCGGTCGAAGGATCTGCCGAAACTCTCATAATCCTCATAGGGCAGCCCGGCGATCAGATCCAGATGCTGATGGATATTGTGTCCCCGGTGGATTGCTGCCACGATTTTCTCCAGTTTGTCCACATCCATGACCCGGTGGATCGCCCGGATGGTCTCCGGGTTCGTAGACTGTACCCCGATCTCCAGCTGTGCCAGTCCCGGACGGAAACGATTCAGCAGCGTAATCTCTTCTTCCCGCAAAATATCGGCAGAAATCTCGAAATGGAAGTTAGTGACACCATTGTCATGTTCGTAAATATACTGCCAGATCTCCATGGCATGTTTGTGGTCACAATTGAACGTCCGGTCAATAAACTTCACCTGTTTTACGTTTTGATCCAGGAAAAACTGTAGCTCGCTCTTTACGACACCAATGTCACGTAGTCTCACTTTCTTATCTATGGAGGACAGGCAATAGCTACACCGGTAAGGACAGCCTCTGCTGGTCTCATAATAGATGATACGATTCGTAAAAGGCTCCATATCCTCATAGAGAAAAGGAAGTGTAGTCAGATCCGTCAGTTCTCTGGGTGCCGTATAACCGGAGGCAAGACACAGGCCGGGGATCTGTCCAAAGCGCTCTGCCACAGACTTTCCTGCAACCGTTCCTCTTCGGTCTGCTACCTGCTGTTCTGTGCTGTCGGGTTCGGGTTGCTGTTCGGGCTGTCCGGTGCTTTCTGCTTCCCGCAGATATTGTTCCAGCACTTCCCGGAAAGTGACTTCTCCTTCTCCCACCATGATTCCAGTGACCTGCGGAAATTCCTTAAGCAGTCCCGGTCCGTCATAGGTGACCTCCGGACCACCCAGCCAGATCTCCGTATCCGGCAGTATCTTCGGCAGTTCTGTCAGGATCTCCCGGATCAGTTTCCAATTCCAGATATAGCAGGAAAAACCGATCACCTCCGGCTGGCGTTTCCAAATGCCTTCCAGAATGCTTTCCAAGGATTCATTGATGGTGAACTCCGCCAGTTCCACATGAGGCTCTAATTTTTCTCCCACACAGGCCCGCAGGCTGTATATGGCGGGATTGGAATGTATGAATTTTGCATTAATAGCTGTTAATAAGAATTTCATGGGATTATTATACTAAGAAAAAAGAATTGTGTCACCACAATTCCTTTTCCTCGCAACAAACATTTTACAACAAACGTTCAGACCGCGCCATTCGCAAAGTCGCGTTATCACGCTCCCCGTCACTTCGTGACTATCTTTGCTCATGAATCGGCGCTTAACTCATAGAATGGCAGAGCCGTCGCTTTGTGTGCAAGCACCCAATCGCCGGTTCTGTCATTCTATGGCTGAACTATTATTACAAGCTTTTAACAAAACGGTCGAACGCCTTCTGACCTTCCTCGGTTCTCTTGTAGACACCGGCATCTTCCAGTACCTGCATGAATACCAGACCGATCTCTTTCTCGACAATACCGTCGATATTCTCTGCAGTTATAGTATCGTATTTCGGTCGGAATTCATCTACCCAGTCTGCATGCTTTGCCAGTTCTTCATCGGCTCTTAAGTCCTTACCGGCGAGGATTGCTTCCTTCAGATGCGCCATCTCACCCTTCAGGCGGGCGGGTAGTACGGCCAGACCCATAACCTCGATCAGACCGATGTTCTCCTTCTTGATATGATGCAGCTTTGCATGGGGATGATAGACTCCCAGAGGATGCTCCTCTGTGGTGATATTGTTACGCAGAACCAGATCCAGCTCGAACTTGTCTCCTCTCTTTCTGGCAATGGGAGTGATGGTGTTATGAGGTTCATTATCGGTGTAGGCATAGATAAATGCCTCTTCATCCGTATATTCTCTCCACTTGTTCAGGATCACATCTGCCAGTGCAATGATACGGTCGGTATCCGTGCCGCTGAGACGGATCACAGACATAGGCCATGCCACGATACCGGCATCCACATCCTCGAAACCACCTACAGAGAAGGTTCTCTCTACAGGAGCTTTCGCCATTGCAAACTCGTAATGGCCACCCTGGAAATGATCGTGGCTTAAGATGGAACCGCCTACGATGGGAAGATCCGCATTGGAACCTACAAAATAATGAGGGAACTGCTTTACAAAATCAAACAGCTTACAGAAGGTCGCATGCTCAATCTTCATAGGCACATGCTGAGAGTTAAATACGATGCAGTGCTCATTATAATATACATACGGAGAATACTGGAATCCCCACTGGCTGCCGTTGATGGTCACCGGAATAATACGGTGGTTCTGACGGGCAGGATGGTTCACACGGCCTGCATAACCCTCATTTTCACGGCACAACAGGCACTTCGGATAACCGGACTGCTTTGCCAGCTTCGCTGCAGCAATAGCCTTGGGATCCTTCTCAGGCTTGGACAGGTTGATGGTAATGTCCAGATCGCCGTATTTGGTGGGTGCTACCCATTTCATATCCTTGCAGATACGATAACGACGGATATAGTCGGAATCTCTGCTTAATTTATAATAATAGTCGGTAGCTGCCTCAGGAGATACCTGCTCATACAACTCATGAAAATGACGGATCACTTCACTGGGTCTGGGCATCAGCATGCCCATGATCTTCGTATCGAACAGATCACGGTATACCACGCTGTTCTCCTTGAGAATACCTTTTTCATAAGCGTAATCCAGCATGCCTTTCAGAACCTCTTCCAGTTCATCCTCACGCATGGTCACATTGTCACGGTCTTCCAGCTCATCCAGTTCAAACAGCTCCAACAGACGGTTGGTGGTATAGATCACATCTTCCTCCGGAACCAGTCCTGTCTGTACTCCGTAGGATACCAATTTACGAATTAATACCTGAATATCCATTTTTTCTCCATTCTGCCGCCGGACCATTCGGACAGTTTCTGCGGCACTCACTTTCTGTTTGCGTAGGAACCTTACTTTTCTTACAGGGTCTGAGGACCGTCACCGATCTCTACTACATAGAAATCAGCCGCATAGCCGATCTTTTCCTTGTATGCTTTGCCCACCTGCTCGATAAAGGTGTCAATAGCCTCATCCTTTACAATGCTTACGGTACATCCGCCGAAACCGGCACCGGTCATACGGGAACCAATAACACCGTCTACCTTCCATGCTTCTTCTACCAGAGTGTCCAGTTCGATACCTGTTACCTCATAATCATCCCGCAAAGATACATGGGAAGCATTCATCAGCTCACCGAACAGCTTCACATCGTTGTTCTTCAGAGCTTCTACCGCGCGAACGGTTCTCTGATTCTCATATACAGCGTGCTTTGCGCGCTTTCTGCGGACATCACTCTTGATAATAGCTTTGAACTTCTCGAAAGTCTCCTCGTCCAGATCGCCCAGAGTCTTGATCTTCACTACCTGCTGCAGTTCTGCCAGTGCAGTCTCACACTCACTGCGGCGCTCGTTGTACTTGGAATCTCCCAGCCCCCTCTTTTTGTTGCTGCATGCAATAACGATCTTCGCATTCTCCAGATGGATGGGTGCATACTCATATTCCAGAGTTGCGGTGTCCAGGAAAATAGCATTATCCTTTTTGCCCATGGCAATGGCAAACTGGTCCATGATACCGCAGTTTACCTTGTTGTATTTGTTCTCGGAGAACTGTCCGATCAGTGCCAGATCCTGATTGGTCACATCAAATCCGAAGAAATCTCTCAAAATGTAGCCGGTCAGTACTTCTACAGAAGCGGAAGAGGAAAGTCCGGAACCGTTGGGAATATTACCGTTCAGCAACAGATCCATACCGGAAGTCACTTTCATGCCCTTCTCACCGAAAGCCCAGATCACCCCCTTGGGATAATTGGTCCAGCCTGCTTCCTTGCTGGGTACCAGATCATCCAGAGAAGACTCGATCACGCCCAGATGTGCGAAATTCATGGAATAGAAGCGCAGCTTATTGTCGTTTCTCTTTCTTGCCACGCCATAAGTACCGATGGTCAGTGCGCAGGGAAATACGTGTCCGCCGTTATAGTCGGTATGTTCACCGATCAGATTCACACGTCCCGGTGCAAAATAAGCCTTGGCGCCCTCTGCATCTCCAAATACTTCTGCGAAAGTTTTCAGAATCGTCTCTTTCATTTCCATTTTTCTACTCCTGTCTGCTTACGATGTAAGCCTCTTACATTTATGTTTTCTTTCGTTACGCTCCGGCGGAATGCCGGACTGCGAATTCTCTTGCTCTATGTTTTCATCATAATCGAAAAAAACAAATATTTCTACCTATTTTTGTTTTTAAGACCTGTCATTATGTTAAAAGCTACAAGCCATGCAAAAATAAAAAGAACCAACACCGCGAGAGCTTGCTCGTGAAGGTGTTGATTCTTTTTTATTTTTATACGGCGACAGCCGTACATGAAGCAGGTGCTTTAGCGCCTGCGAATGCGCATGGCGTAGCTCCACGGCGACAGCCGTACATGAAGTAGACGCAACGCGTCTACGAATGTGCATGGCGCAGTTCCCTGGGAGCTTGCTCACGAGGACGTGCTTTTCTTTTTGGATTTATACGGCGTACTTTATTCCGCGCTCTGTTTCCGATACTGTACCGGAGTCATGTCATATGCCTTTTTGAACAGGCGGTTAAAGTGCTCCACATTCTCGTAACCAACGTTGGCTGCAATGGTCTCCACCGTCTGATTGGTCTCCTTTAAGAGCATTCTTGCTTTTTTCATGCGCTCTTCCCGAACGACCTCCTGGAAGGTCATGCCGGCCTTTTCCTTAATGTACTTGGACAGGTAAGGCTTGGAGAGATGGAAAGTATCTACCAGCATATCCAGTGTCACATCCACATAGTTCTTCTGGATGAAACTGATGATCTCCACGATCCGCTCTTCTCTGCCGGAGGTAATATGCTGCTCTGCTGCCAGCTTATTCACCGCGGACACCAGTGCGGCGATGGAGCTCTTGATAATATCTTCATCTACGCCGACGCCCCAGTAGAATTTACCGTCATGGACGATACCAACATAGGTGGCAGCCTTGGAATTGGAGCCTCTGGAAATTGCATGCTCTTCATATACAGACAACTCGTAGGTAATACCAAAGTATGTCTTGATGGCATTGCTGACTGCATCCAGACGTCCGTTACCCATAGTAGTAATGGCTCTGGAAGCTCCGCCCTGCTCGATAGTCACCTCTGCCTGAATGCCGTTCTCCTGTTTGAAGTGGCACTCCGGAATGTTGAAGATGCTGCGGGGATAAATATAATTTTCCTCGAAGATCGCATAGATCTCCTTGGGAAGTAATTCCTGATGACGTCTGTCGGAAATACCTTTCACAAGGTAACCAACCTCTTCCTTCATGGCTGCGGGCAACGAGAAGCCAAACTGCTGCTTCAATACGAACGCTACGCCACCCTTACCGGATACACTGTTGATACGGATAACATCGGATTCGTACTCTCTTCCCACATCCGCAGGATCGATGGGCAGATAAGGGATATCCCAACGCTTGCCGGTCCTGCCTTCCTTCTGCCATGCCATACCTTTGCTGATGGCATCCTGATGGGAACCGGAAAATGCGGTAAATACCAGATCTCCTGCATAGGGCACTCTTTCATGTACCTTCATGCCGGTGAAGTTCTCATAAGCTTCGCGGATCTCCATAATATGGGAGAAATCCAGTCCACTGTCCACGCCGTGGCACATCATGTTCAGTGCAACAGTTACCAGATCCACGTTACCGGTACGTTCGCCGTTGCCGAACAAAGTACCTTCCACACGGTCTGCTCCGGCCAATACGCCGAACTCCGCATCACTGATGCCACAGCCCCTGTCATTGTGAGGATGTACGCTGAGTACTACATTGTCACGATATTTCAAATGCTTGTGCATATATTCTACCTGACAGGCAAATACGTGGGGCATTGCCACCTGTACGGTGGTGGGCAGATTAATGATGGCCTTGCGGTCAGCGGTAGGCTTCCATACATCCAGTACTGCATTGCAGACTTCCAGTGCATAATCCACCTCGGTCTGGGAAAAGCTCTCAGGGCTGTACTCAAAGGTGAAGTTGCCTTCGGTCTCGTCTGCCAGATTCTTTAACATCCGGGCGCCGTCTACTGCCAGCTTCTTGATGGCTTCCTTATCCTTTTTAAATACCTGTTCTCTCTGCTCTACGGAAGTAGAATTATACAGATGGATCACTGCGTGGGGTGCACCCTTGACTGCTTCGAAGGTCTTGCGGATGATATGCTCTCTCGCCTGCGTCAATACCTGAATGGTCACATCCTCCGGGATCATGTCGCGCTCGATCAATGCACGGATAAAGTTATACTCAGTATCGGAAGAAGCGGGGAAACCAACCTCGATCTCCTTGAAACCGATCTTTACCAACATCTTGAAGAATTCCAGCTTATCTTCCAGGCTCATGGGATCGATCAAAGCCTGGTTACCATCTCTCAAGTCAACGCTGCACCAGATGGGGGGCTTGGTAATGCTGTCCTTCTTCACCCAGTCGTAGGTCACCTCGGGGGGCATAAAATAAGTTTTCTGATATTTTGCTGCAATGTCTGCGCTGTTCATGGAAATCCTCCTGCCATATGATTACTTTTTATTTTCAAAACCTGCTATTTTTACTATTTTCACTTATCTGATTGCACTATCTTAACACTCATAATTTCTGGAAGCAAGTTATGTTCTTATCTTGTTAATTGATGTATTTTAATGTGACATTTTTGTCATATACCTATAAATTCTGGAAAAAGGCTATTTTATTCCGTATTTCTCTCGTTTTATAATTTGATTAAAAATTTTAATCGCATATATCA
>ERZ1026854.41-NODE-41-length-99887-cov-10.125731_pt1 | contig 99887 bp, 85 predicted proteins | sample MGYA00380157_ERZ1026854 | MGnify/ENA primary metagenome ERZ1026854 (study PRJEB33269, sample SAMEA4719793) | human gut metagenome | biome: human-associated habitat; feature: organic feature; material: feces | place: Cameroon | collected 2013-10 ...
CGTTGTACAGGGTGAGAGACAGTTCGCAAGAGACAACAAGTCCCTCGGACAGTTCCGTCTGGATGGTATCCCACCAGCACGTCGTGGAGTTCCACAGATCGAGGTTACTTTCGATATTGATGCAAACGGTATCGTAAATGTATCTGCTAAGGATCTTGGTACCGGCAAGGAACAGCATATTACAATCACAGCAGGATCTAACATGTCTGATGAGGAAATCGATAAGGCTGTTAAGGAAGCTGCTGAGTTTGAGGCACAGGACAAGAAGAGAAAAGAAGCAATCGATACAAGAAATGAAGCTGAGAGCTTTGTGTTCCAGACAGAGGATGCATTAAAGCAGGTTGGAGAGCAGATTGATGCGGCAGATAAGTCAGCAGTTGAGGCAGACATCGCAGCAGTAAAGGCAATCCTTGATGCACATCCGGAAGCTGATCAGATGACAGATTCTGAAGTCGCAGATCTTAAGGCAGCACAGGAGAAGTTGACAGAGAGTGCTCAGAAAGTATTTGCAAAGATGTATGAGCAGGCACAGGCAGCACAGGGTGCAGCTGGCGCAGGTCCTGACATGAGCAACATGGGTGGCGCTGCAGGCCCTGATATGAATGCAGGTGCAACACAGAATGCAGATGATGATGTCATCGATGCTGATTTCAAAGAGGTTTAATTACGGTAAATAGATTAAGCACGATGGGGTTTCCGGTTTTCCGGGAACCCTATGTGCGGATATAAGGAAAAAGAATTATGGCAGAAAAAAGAGATTATTATGAAGTCCTTGGCATTCCAAAGACGGCAACGGAGGCAGAGATTAAAAAGGCTTTCCGTACAACTGCAAAGAAATATCATCCGGATATGCACCCGGGGGATAAAGAATGCGAGGAAAAGTTCAAAGAGGCGCAGGAAGCCTACGCAGTATTGAGCGATCCGGACAAGAGACGTCAGTATGATCAGTTTGGTCATGCCGCTTTTGATGGCAGTGCAGGTGGCGGAGCCGGCGGTTTTGATTTTTCCGGTATGGATATGGGCGATATTTTTGGCGATATTTTTGGTGATTTCTTTGGTGGAGGCTCCAGAAGAAGCTCAAACAATGGACCTCAGAAAGGCGCAAATGTACGTCTGAGTGTTCGCATTACGTTTGAAGAGGCAATTTTTGGATGTGCGAAGGAACTGGAATTTTCCTATAAGGAAGGGTGTAAGACTTGTCATGGAACAGGTGCAAAGCCAGGTACCTCACCGGAGACCTGTTCAAAATGTGGTGGAAAAGGTAAGGTCGTATATTCCCAGCAATCATTGTTTGGTATGATGCAGAATGTGCAGACCTGTCCGGATTGTCAGGGAACCGGTAAAGTTGTAAAAGAAAAATGTCCGGATTGCCGGGGCAACGGTTATGTCGCTAAGAGAATTAAGAAGACGGTCGATATTCCGGCAGGTATTGATAACGGACAGTGTGTAAGAGTCAGAGATTACGGAGAACCGGGTAAGAATGGCGGACCAAGAGGCGATTTGCTTGTGGAAGTCATCGTATCCAGAAATCCAGCATTCGAGCGTCGGGATATGGATATTTTTTCGAATGCATCCATTTCATTTGGTATTGCAGCTCTTGGTGGAGATGTGCGCATCAAGACGGTGGATGGTGACATTATCTATACAGTTGCACCGGGAACACAGACCGGCACTAGAATTCGCTTGAAAGGAAAGGGTGTACCTTCTATCCGGAATAAGGCTGTCAGAGGCGATCATTATGTTACTCTGATTGTCAATACACCAAGTGGTCTGAGCAAAGAAGCAAAAGAAGTTTTGCGCAAATTTGATGAACTGACAGGTGGATCATTGACAAAAGAAGGTGGAGCATCGACTGCAGGAAAGGAAAAAAAGAAAGGTTTCATGGATAAATTCAAGGAGACGTTTGAATAATTTTTCATGTGTTTAGTACAAATCGCCTATAGACTTCTAAAACTAAATGTTGTATTATGTGCCTAGTGGGAATGAAATGTTTGGACTAGATATAGTATAATGTTAATGTATTTGAAGGAGTTTGCATACTATGACGCTTGAGAATGAACGCAGAGCATTGGAAGAACAGCGACGCACACTCGAACGTGAACGACAGGAATTCACACGGAGAGTAGAAATCGAGGATCGACGCCTTGAGCAACAACAGAAGCTGTTTGAAATGAAGTTTAAAATACTTGAAGAAGAACTTGTAAAGCTTGCTTCGGAGAAAGAACATGTGCAGCGGCAGCGGGATTTTTACCAGAAGGTGAATGAGTACGAAACACATCATGCGCATCGTCAGAAAGTTGCTACAAGTAATGTAGTAAAAGGTGAGATGTTCTTTTCCGGTGTTGGAAGTAAGCAGTCATTGAAGAAGCGATATAAGGATCTGATCAAAATCTATCATCCGGATAATCTGGATGGGGACAAAGACACGATTCAGGAAATCAACAGTGAATATAATAAATTATGTGCGGTTTATAAAATATAGCACGCAAAAGGCAGGAGAAGTTTTCTCCTGTCTTTTCTGTTGGAGCGAATTGCTTGTATTTTAAAGAAAAATAAGTTATGATATAAACAGTATGCCATATGGCGATTTGTACGGGAAAGGAACAAATTTATGAAGTGGAAAAAATATACAATTGAGACAACGACAGCGGCAGAGGATTTCATGAGCTCCATGCTGATGGAACTTGGGATTGAAGGAATTGAAATTGAAGATAACATTCCTCTGAGCAAAGAAGATCAGGCAGATATGTTCATTGATTTTCTGCCGGAACTTCCGCCCGATGAAGGAAAAAGTCATGTGAGCTTTTATGTGGAAGAGGATGGAAGTGATCAGACAGAACTGCTGAAACAGGTAAAGATCGGACTGGAAAATCTGCGCAGCATGGTGGAAGTCGGATCTGGAGTGATTTCTTCTTCGGAGACAGAAGATCTTGACTGGATCAACAACTGGAAGAAATATTTCTCTTCATTTACGATCGAAGATATTCTGATTAAACCAACCTGGGAAGAATTAAAGGAAGAGGACAAAGATAAATTTCTGATCGAAATTGATCCGGGAATTTCTTTTGGAACAGGAAAGCATGAGACGACACAGCTTTGCATTCGTCAGCTTTTAAAGTATATTCGTGGAAATGAGTCCTATACCCCGGCAGAAAAGCATCCGAAGGTGCTTGATGTGGGATGTGGCAGCGGAATTCTTTCCATCGTGGCACTGAAGCTTGGCGCAAGAGAAGTTGTGGGAACCGATCTGGATGCAGACTGTATGATTTCCACAAAAGAGAACATGGAGGTAAATCACCTGGATTTAAATCTTGGAACGTTTTATGTGGGTAATCTTATTGATGATGAAAAACTTCAGGAGACTGTCGGTACAGAGGAATACGAGATTGTAGTGGCAAATATTCTTGCAGATGTTATTATTCCTATGGCACCGGTTATTCCGGCAAGGTTGAAAAAGGGCGGTTATTTTATTACTTCCGGAATTATTGATTTCAAGGAAAATGAAGTAAAAGAAGCAATCGAAAAAGCAGGTCTTAAAGTGGTTGAAATTAATCATCAGGGTGAATGGGTCAATATTACGGCTCAGAAACTGTAGACAATATTTTATGTGGAAATGGAGCAGGTATGTATCAGTTTTTTGTGGATGAGCAGCAGGTACAACAAGATCAGATTGTCATTACCGGACAGGATGTGAATCATATCGGCAATGTACTTCGGATGAAACCGGGAGAAAAAGTGCGGATCAGCGATTCGAATGAAAATTCCTATTTTTGCAGAATTGCAGAGATTGCCGAAGACGAAGTTATCGCTGTAATCGAAGAAAAAGATGAACTTGGAACAGAGTTTGCACATAAAGTGTTTCTGTTTCAGGGACTCCCAAAGAGTGACAAGATGGAACTGATCATACAAAAGGCGGTGGAGCTTGGCGTGTACGAGGTTATTCCGGTGGCCATGACAAACTGTGTTGTAAAACTGGATCAAAAGAAAGCTGCAAATAAGCAGAAACGCTGGCAGGCAATCGCAGAGAGTGCAGCTAAGCAGTCAAAGAGAACTGTGATTCCACAGGTGCAGATGCCGGTTTCGTGGAAAGAAGCAGTGGGACTTGCAAAGAAACTGGATATTACACTTGTGCCATACGAAAATGAGAGAGGAATGGCAGCAACGCGGGAAATCATCCGACAGATTCCGAAGGGGGCATCCATTGGAATTATGATTGGACCGGAGGGTGGTTTTGCGGATGCAGAGATTGCAGCTGTGGATGGCAATATGCACCGCATTTCCCTGGGCAGAAGGATTCTGCGCACGGAGACCGCTGGACTTGCCACATTATCTATGTTAATATATGAACTTGACATGTAGACAGGAGCAGAAAATGGAAGCATATTTGGACAATTCGGCTACTACACGCTGCAGTAAAGATGCAGCGGATATGGTTATGAAGCTTTTGACACAGGATTATGGAAATCCGTCGTCTATGCATAATAAGGGAGTTATTGCTGAAAACTATATGAATGATGCCCGCAAAAAAATTGCAAAGACACTGAAAGTGCAGGAGAAAGAAATCTGTTTTACTTCAGGAGGAACGGAGTCCAATAATCTTGCAATTATTGGAACGGCAGAGGCAAATAAAAGAAGCGGAATGCATGTGATTACGACAGCAATCGAGCATCCGTCGGTATCCAATACGATGGCATATCTGGAAGAACATGGATATGAAGTGACCTATCTTCCGGTCGATGCATATGGTGTGATTTCGCTGGAGAATCTGAAGGCAGCAATTCGCCCGGATACCATATTGGTGTCATTGATGCACGTAAACAATGAAATTGGTGCAGTTGAACCGGTTGCTGCGGCCGGCACTTTGATCAAACAGATCAATCCACAGACGTTGTTTCATGTGGACGCAATCCAGTCTTATGGAAAAATGCGTATTTATCCTTCAAAAATAGGCATTGATCTGTTGTCGGTGAGCGGACATAAAATTCATGGACCGAAGGGCAGTGGTTTTTTATATATTAAGGATAAAACAAAAATAAAGCCATTGATCAATGGTGGTGGGCAACAGAGAGGAATGCGTTCCGGAACTGAAAATGTCCCGGCGATTGCAGGACTCGGTGTGGCTGCGGAAGAAATTTACACAGGATTCGATGAAAAAATAGACCATATGTATGAATTGCGCGAGCATTTTATTGCGGAAGCACAGAAAATTCCGGGCGTAAGCATCAATGGGAAACTTACAAGAGAGAATGCACCGCATATTGTGAGCGTCAGTATTGAAGGTGTGCGTGCAGAAGTGATGCTGCATACGCTTGAGGATAAAGAAATTTATGTATCTGCAGGTAGTGCATGTTCGTCAAATAAGCCGGCGGTAAGCAGAACGTTAAAGAGCATTGGCTTGAAGGATTCTTTGCTGGATTCTACTATTCGTTTCAGTTTATGTGTAGATACGACACAGGAAGAGATTGATTATGCATTGGAAGAAATGAACCGTGTGATTCCAATGCTTCAAAAATATACAAGACATTAGAAAAGGAGAGCAGAATGTATAAAGCATTTTTGATTAAATATGCGGAAATCGCCATCAAGGGAAAGAACCGTTATCTGTTTGAAGACGCGTTGGTACATAATATTGAGTATCAGTTGAAAAATGTAGATGGAACGTTCCGTGTGCGTAAAGAGAATGGCCGTATCTATGTAGAGACGGAGGGTTCCTATGATTATGATGAGACGGTAGAGACTTTACAGAGAGTGTTCGGTATCGTTGGAATCTGTCCGGTTGTGTTGCTGGAAGATGAAGGTTTTGATAAGCTGGCAGAGGAAGTTGTCGCATACGTGGACAAGACTTATGCAGACAAGAATTTTACCTTTAAAGTCGATGCAAGACGTGCGAGAAAGAATTATCCGATGACCTCCATGGAAATTAATGCGGCATTGGGCGAGAAGATTTTGGATGCATTTCCGGAGACAAAGGTAGATGTACATCATCCACAGGTCATGATTCATGTGGAAATCCGCCCGATGATCAATGTATATTCTACAGAAATTCCGGGACCGGGCGGCATGCCACTCGGTACGGCAGGCCGTGCGATGCTGCTTTTGTCCGGTGGAATCGACAGTCCGGTAGCTGGATATATGATTTCAAAACGAGGTGTGACTTTGGAGGCAACTTATTTCCATGCTCCACCATATACCAGTGAGCGTGCAAAGCAGAAAGTTGTGGATCTTGCAAAGAAAGTTGCAAGATATTCCGGACCAATTAAACTTCGCGTTGTTAATTTTACCGATATCCAGCTTTATATTTATGAAAAATGTCCGCACGAGGAACTTACGATTATCATGCGTCGTTATATGATGAAAATTGCAGAGCATTTTGCAAAAGAAGGTAAGTGCCTGGGCATGATTACAGGAGAGAGCATTGGACAGGTGGCAAGCCAGACAATGCAGTCTCTTGCAGTTACCAATGAAGTCTGCGAGATGCCGGTATACCGTCCGCTGATTGCCATGGACAAGCAGGATATCGTATCCATTGCAGAAAAAATTGATACGTATGAGACTTCTATTTTACCATACGAAGACTGCTGTACGATTTTTGTGGCAAAGCATCCGGTGACAAAGCCGAATCTGACTTATATCAAAAAATCAGAGCGTAAGCTGGAAGAAAAAATAGATGAATTAATGCAGACGGCTATCGATACAACAGAAACGATTATCGTAGATGCGGAGTAAAACAAAAGAAAGACCCATATGGGTCTTCCCTGTTTGTCCCTGATTGTTTTTGTTATGTCACGGATTTACTCAATGATGTATGGCTTGAGAGCCTCAAGTACTTCATCAAGATTAGTCTCTGTATGGATTGCTAAATTGATTGGCTTGGATAAATCTAAGCTGAAAATACCCATGATGGATTTCGCATCGATGACATATCTTCCAGAGATTAAGTCGAAGTCATACTCGAACTGAGAAATTGCGTTAACAAATGATTTTACTTTTCCAATGGAATTTAATGAAATTTGTACTGTTTTCATAATGAAAACCTCCTTAACTGATTCATGTTTTTCTATCTTTGATAGTAATAGTTTTCCTTGGAAAAGTCAAGAAATGTATTAAGTTTTCCGGAGGGAAACTTAATATGCAGCATCAGCCCATTTGCCGAAGGCAAATTATGCATGGGCTGATGTTCCCGAATGTATTAAGTTTTCCGGAGGGAAACTTAATATGCAGCGTCAGCCCATTTGCCGAAGGCAAATTAAGCATGGGCTGAATGAAGTTTTTTATATAAGGAGTAGAAATGAAAAAAGCAGCATTACACAATCTGGGCTGTAAAGTAAATGCATATGAGACAGAAGCAATGCAGCAGATGCTCGAAGATGCAGGGTATGAGATCGTACCTTTTTCGGAAGTTGCAGATGTATATGTAATTAATACCTGTTCGGTTACGAATATGGCAGACCGCAAATCCCGCCAGATGCTTCACCATGCAAAAAAAATGAATCCGCAGGCTGCGGTTGTTGCTGCAGGATGTTATGTGCAGACAAAAGAAGAAGAGGCAAAGCTGGATGGTGCAATCGATATCCTGATTGGAAATAACCAGAAGACAGAATTGGTGGGACGTCTTGCAGAATATTTTGCCAAAACGGAAGGAAGCACGAACGAACCAGAAGAAAAAGTAGAGGCTGTCGTGGACATCAACCATATACATCAGGATTTTGAAGAACTTAGACTGAAGCAGACAGCAGAACATACGCGTGCATTTGTGAAGGTGCAGGATGGATGTAATCAGTTTTGCAGTTATTGTATTATCCCTTTTGCCAGAGGAAGAGTCAGAAGCCGCAATATTAAAAGTGTTCTGACCGAGATCAGAGGACTGGCAGAAAAAGGATATCAGGAAGTGGTACTTACCGGAATCCATTTAAGTTCCTATGGGGTAGACGGTGAGGATAATCTGTTGCATCTTATACAGGAAGTTCACAAGATTGACGGAATCCGAAGAATTCGTCTGGGATCATTAGAACCAAAAATTGTGACCGAGGAGTTTGCTTGTGAACTGGCAAAATTAGAAAAAATCTGTCCACATTTTCATCTGTCATTACAGAGCGGATGCGATGATACATTAAAGCGTATGAACCGTAAATATACGTCAGAAGAATACGAAGAGGGATGTCGTCTGCTCCGAAAATATTTTGAGCATCCGGCAATTACGACGGATGTCATTGTGGGATTTCCGGGAGAGACGGAGGAAGAATTTGCAACGACGGAGACATTTTTAGAGAAAATCCATTTCTATGAAATGCATATTTTCAAATATTCTAAGAGACAGGGCACGCGTGCTGCGGTTATGGAGAATCAGGTTCCGGAAGAAATCAAGACAAAACGCAGTGCAAAACTTTTAGCGTTATCTGCGAAAATGTCAAAAGAATTCCGGGAATACTATCTTGGAAGTGAGCAGGAAGTGCTCTTTGAAGAACAGGTACCGGTGGACGGAGTGCCGATGTATGTAGGATATACAAAGGAATATGTAAAGGTAGCGGTACAATCCGAAGAAAAACTCGATAATGTCATGAAGACGGGGAAAATTACTGCCGCAATTCACGACGATTTGTATCTTATGGATTGAGGGACAAGATTAGAGGTTGTATTTTTACGCAAATTCGTTTACAATATATTAAATAAAGCTTGTATTTAGGAACTAGAACACGAGCAGGGGCGGCAGATATGGAGAACATTAATAATACACAATTTTTTACAGTACAAAAGGAGCCGGAGTTACAGGTCAGGGACGTTCTTGAAATTGTATTCCGAGCATTGAGTGAGAAAGGTTACAATCCGGTGAACCAGATTGTTGGATATATTATGTCAGGAGATCCGACATATATTACAAGTCACAATAATGCAAGAAGTCTGATTATGAAGGTAGAGCGTGATGAACTGGTAGAAGAAGTTCTTCGGGCTTATATCAAGAACAATTCCTGGGAATAATCCGGTACGGGAGATATATGCGGATTTTAGGATTAGATTTTGGTTCAAAGACAGTTGGAGTTGCAGTGAGTGATGAGCTTTTGATTACGGCACAGGGGGTGGAGATCATTCGAAGAAAATCTCCTTCTAAGTTGCGACAGACACTGGCGCGAATCGATGAACTGGTAGGCGAGTACAAAGCAGAGAAAATTGTACTTGGCTACCCTAAAAACATGAATAATACAGAGGGCGAGCGCTGCGAAAAAACAAAAGAGTTTAAGGAAATGCTGGAAAAACGTTGTGGTCTTCCGGTGATTCTCTGGGACGAACGTTTGACAACCGTTGCAGCAGATCAGTCCATGATGGAGATGGGCATTCGCCGCGAGAACCGCAAGGAGTATGTGGACGAGATTGCGGCGATTTTTATTTTGCAGGGATATTTGGATTATTTATCCAATCATCCGGAAGAAAATGCTTGATTTGAGTAAGAAAACAGTTTACTGAGAGGTTTTTACATGGAAAAAATTAATTTTATAGATCCAGATACCAACGAAGTGGTAGAGTTTGCAGTTGAGGAAGAAACCAAGCTGAATGGAATTAAGTATTTACTTGTTTCTGATGGAATTGAAAGCGGAGACAGTGAAGCATATATTTTAAAAGAAATTACAACACAAGACGAGGAAGTACTTTATGAGATGGTTGATGATGATGTAGAATTTGCAGCTATCGCTAAGGTGTTTGCTGAACTTGCAGATGAAGAAACACAGCTTTTATTTTAGAAAAGAGCGGAAATTATTTATTGTGACAAGCCCTTGCAGAAGGCGATTATAAACGGACTGACGTTCAAAAGATAGTATCAGGTTTTCTATGAAAACTTGATATGTAGCGTCAGCCCATTTGCTGAAAGCAAATTATGCATGGACAGACGTTCAAAACAAGAAGGAGGATATATGAAAAAGCAGGAAAAACAGCATAGTAAGCTCAAAATCATCCCATTGGGAGGTTTGGAGCAGATCGGAATGAACATTACTGCCTTTGAATATGAAGACAGTATTATTGTTGTGGATTGTGGTTTATCATTCCCGGAGGACGATATGTACGGTGTAGATCTCGTTATTCCGGATGTGACATATTTAAAAGAAAATATTGACCGTGTGAAAGGCTTTTTTATCACACATGCGCATGAGGATCATATTGGAGCGATTCCATATGTACTTCGCGATATCAATGTTCCAATTTATGCAACAAAGCTTACGACAGCAATTATTGAACATAAGTTAGAAGAACATGATATGCTCAAGAAAACAAAACGTAAAGTTGTAAAATATGGACAGCATATTAATCTTGGCTGTTTCCGTGTAGAATTTATCAAGACGAATCACAGTATTCAGGATGCAGCAGCACTTGCTATCTATTCACCGGCCGGAATCGTTGTGCATACCGGAGATTTCAAAGTAGACTATACACCGGTATTTGGTGATGCGATTGATCTGCAACGCTTTGGTGAGATCGGAAAGAAAGGGGTTCTTGCACTTCTTTGTGACAGTACCAATGCAGAACGTCCGGGATTCACGAAGTCAGAGAAATCAGTTGGTAAGACGTTGGACAATATTTTTGCAGAGCACAAAAATACACGTATTATTATTGCAACATTTGCATCGAACGTAGATAGAGTCCAGCAGATTATCAATTCTGCGGATAAATTTGGACGTAAGGTAGCCATTGAAGGTCGAAGCATGGTAAATATTATTTCTATTGCTTCCGAACTGGGGTATCTGTCGTTGCCGGACAATATCCTGATTGATGTTGAACAGCTGAAGAATTATCCGGATGAGCAGACAGTTATTATTACAACGGGAAGTCAGGGAGAGTCGATGGCGGCATTATCCCGTATGGCATCCGGTATGCATCGTAAGGTTTCTATCAAGCCAAATGATACAATCGTATTCAGTTCTCATCCGATTCCGGGAAATGAGAAGTCGGTTACCGGTGTGATCAATGATCTTATGAGAAAAGGCGCCGATGTTATTTTTGAGGATGTTCATGTATCTGGACATGCATGCCGTGAGGATATTAAGCTGATCTATTCTCTGGTCAATCCAATGTATTCCATTCCGGTACACGGAGAGTATAAGCATCTGGTTGCACAGGCAAAGATTGCAGAAGAATTAGGATATGACAGTGACCATATTAAGATTCTTTCTTCCGGTGATGTGCTTGAAATTGATGAGAATGGTGCGGATGTTACCGGACATGTACAGGTCGGAAATATTATGGTAGACGGTCTTGGAGTAGGCGATGTCGGAAATATCGTATTGCGTGACAGACAGCGTTTGGCAGAAGATGGAATCATCATTGTTGTTATGACACTTGAGAGTGGATCCGGTCAGGTACTTGCCGGTCCGGATATCGTATCCCGTGGATTTGTATATGTACGTAATTCCGAGAGCCTTATGGATGAGGCAAAGACAGTTCTCGATCGAACCATGGAATATTGTATGGATCACAATATTACCGATTGGGGTAAGATTAAAAATGAGGTCAAAGATGCATTGGGAGATTTTGTCTGGAAAGAGACAAAGAGACGTCCGATGATTATGCCGATCATTATGGAAGTATAGGAGTAACCTATGGACATTAATAAGGCTTTATTTAAATTCATCAAAATAGGATTTACGATTATGATTATATTGATCGTTCTGCTTGCAACCTTTTATCTGAGCAGAACGGGCTATGATTACGGATATCGCCTTTTTACAGAGACTGCAGTCGAAGAGACTCCTGGAACAGATGTTCTTGTACAGATTAAGCAGGAAACATCGAACTGGCAGATTGGTAAGCTGTTGGAACAAAAAGGTCTTGTAAGGGATGGTAAACTTTTTTACCTTCAGCTTAAGACTTCTGCATACAGTAAGAGCATAAAGCCTGGGGTTTATACGTTGAATACTTCTATGACTCCGAAAGAAATGATGATCGTTATGTCGGGGCAGGAAACACAGAACGATGAAACGGAAGGGGAAACTGCCTCATAAGGATCAGGTGGTTGCTACGACCTGACAAAACTGACGATGGTACCATTGAGGATATTGATATGATAGTAGAGAAACGTCTGGTGACATACATTAATTCTCTGGATACAGGGAATACAAAAGTACTGGATGAAATCGAACGAGAAGCTCTGGATTCCTATGTGCCGATTATTCGCAAGGAGATGCAGAGCTTTTTGAAACTGCTGCTGGCAATGAACCGTCCGAAACGAATTCTTGAGGTCGGGACGGCAGTTGGATTTTCGTCGATTCTGATGGCTGAATATGCACCAAAAGATTGTAAGATTATTACAATTGAAAATTATGAAAAACGAATTCCGATTGCACGTGCAAATTTTGTCCGGGCAGGAAAAGAAGAACAGATCACATTATTAGAGGGAGATGCGGCAGATGTATTAAAGACATTGGAGGAGCCGTTTGATCTGATTTTTATGGATGCTGCCAAGGGGCAATATATTCACTTTATGCCGGATATTTTGCGCCTTCTTAAGAAAGGTGGGACACTGGTGTCTGATAATGTGCTGCAGGATGGTGATATTATTGAATCCCATTATGCGGTGACCCGACGCAATCGTACGATTTATAAGCGGATGCGGGAATATTTGTACGAACTGACACACAGAGAAGATCTGGTGACAGCAGTCCTACCGGTAGGAGATGGAATTACGGTAAGTACAAAAGTAGAGGGAAACAATTCGGTGGAAGAAGAGAGGCAGGATAAGGATGAGAGAGATTGAGTTACTGGTTCCAGCGAGCAGTCTGGAAGTATTAAAAATTGCAGTAATTTATGGTGCGGATGCGGTATATATTGGTGGAGAAGCTTTTGGACTTCGTGCGAAAGCAAAAAATTTCTCCATGGAAGATATGGCAGAAGGGATTGCCTTTGCACATGCGCATAAAGTAAAAGTCTATGTTACTGCAAATATTCTTGCACATAATTATGATTTGGATGGTGTGCGGGAGTATTTTAAAGAGTTAAGAGATATGAAACCGGACCGCCCGGATGCACTCATTATTTCGGATCCTGGTGTGTTTATGATTGCAAAAGAAGTCTGTCCGGAAATTGAGCGTCATGTCAGTACACAGGCAAATAATACCAACTATGGAACCTATCTCTTCTGGAAAGAACAGGGGGCAAGTCGCGTGGTGACCGCCCGTGAACTGTCGTTGAAAGAAATTAAGGAAATCCGCGAGCGTATTCCGGATGATCTTGAAATAGAAACATTTATTCATGGTGCAATGTGTATTTCCTATTCGGGCAGATGTCTGCTATCCAATTACTTTACAGGAAGAGATGCAAACAAAGGAGCCTGCACGCATCCATGTCGCTGGAAATATTCGGTGGTTGAAGAAAAACGTCCGGGAGAATATCTTCCAGTATATGAAAACGAGCGAGGTACCTATATTTTTAATTCCAAGGATCTGTGCATGATCGAACATATTCCGGATTTGATCGATGCGGGTATTGACAGCTATAAAATCGAAGGTCGTATGAAGACAGCCTTATATGTGGCAACCGTTGCAAGAACCTATCGTAAGGCAATTGATGATTATCTGGAATCACCGGAAAAATACAAGGCGAATATGTCATGGTATTTGGAACAAATCAAAAGTTGCACATACCGTCAGTTTACGACTGGTTTTTTCTATGGGAAACCAACCGAGGAAACCCAGATCTATGATAATAATACGTATGAGAAGGGGTATACATACCTTGGAATTGTAGGTGAGAAAAATGCAGGCGGTATGTATCAACTGGAGCAGCGTAATAAGTTTTCCGTGGGTGAAACGATTGAAGTAATGAAGCCGGATGGAGAGAATCTTGAAGTTGTTGTACAGCGTATGACAGATGAGAACGGAGAAGAGATTACATCCTGTCCACATCCACAGCAGATTTTCTATGTGGATCTTGGCGTAGAACTGGATATGTATGATATCCTTCGCAGACGTGAGGATGAAGCGATTGCATTAGATTAAAGAGAAAATGACAAATGGACATGAGGAGGATTTGTATGAGGCAGAATTTGAAAAAAATGATTGCATTTGTATGTGTGGTTGCAATGATGATTACGCTTGTTCCGGTAAATGCCGAGGCAGCGACAAAGAAGGTAGCTTTTTCCAAAAGTTATACCGCTTTGTACGAGAATGATACGAATAAGGGTGTGTATACGTATACGGTTAAAAATTTGATCAAGGGACAGAAGGTAAAGTGGTCCATTTCCGGAACCGGTAAGAGTTATGCAAAGTTGTCAAAGACGACAACAAGTGTGTCGGGAACGACTTCTTCTAATAAGCTGACAATCCGTACAAAGAAGAAGACCGCAGCCAAGAACAAGACGGTGATCGTGACTGCTAAAATCTACAACAAGAATGGAAAGTTACAGAATACATTAGTGGCAAAAACAGCAAAGATCAAAGTATTCCCTACAAAGATTCAGATTGCAGGAGATGCTGCTTCCCAGACAGAATTTTTAATTGGAAAGACCTACCAATTTCAGTTTAAAATAACGCCGGTGAATGCCACAAGTACAAATGTGTGGTCAGCCACAGATGAGACAGGGGCAAAGGTTTCGCAGATGACAAGAAGTGGTGCATTTACCCCTGTCAAAGAAGGTACCTATACAATCTGTGTACAGGCAAAAAATGGAAGTAAGGTTGTAAAAACAGCAAAGAAGACAATCAAGGTCGGAATGACAATGACCGACGCGAAGCAGACAGCCGTAAAGAAAATCGTGGCAGAATATTCAAGTTCTGCAAAGAATGTTGTCACAAAAGACAGTTTTCAGGTCAAAAATGCTGAAGGTGCGAAAAACGAAGTAAAATCCATTGAATTTTCTGCGGATGGAAAAGAAGTTACTTTGAACTTATATGCAAATCTGAAGGATGAGAAGGAATATATAGTAACGGATGGCAAGATGTCTTACAATTTTACTGCACATATCGGACAGCCGGTAAGTCTGAAAATTCTGACAACACAAGTGACAGCGGAGAGGGAGACACCGATTATTTACGCACTGTATGATTCCTATGGTATTGATGTATTGGATGCATATCCGGGAACGGTGGAGTATGACTGCAAGATTACCAATGGATATCTCACGGATCAGAATAAAATCTTTATGAAGACAGTCGGAGATACTGGCATTATTAATCTGACATATACTAATAAAGAGGACAGCAAACTTGTGCTCAAGGATACAGCGACAGTGGTATGTGTTGTAGCTAATGCGGCAGAAGACACCAATTTTACATTGACGACATCGGAAAAAGCACCGGATTATGGTGTGGCTTCTTATAAAGATAATCATAAGGTCGCATCCGACAGTAATTATTATGCACATTTCCGTGCACTCGATGAAGACAAGAACGAAATCAAATATGATACGGTAAGTTTTGAATCATCGGATCCGGATACATTGCTGATCAATAATGAGAGCAATGGGATTGCAAAGGTTACTGCGGTAAAGAGTGGTAGTGTTCGTATTATTGTTACAGCAACCAATGGGAAGCAGGAATATACTTACACCTATGAAGTGACTGTTGCAGAACCAGCATATTTAAAAAATGTAAAATTAGATCAGAATACACTGGTGTTATCCAACCGTTATGTTACAGGATACAAGGGTTATATCAATGTCGAGGCGACAGACCAGTATGGGGATGATTTCGCATTGAATGATGAATCGGTACAGATTACAGGAACGAATGCCTATGCTGTAAAATATGATGAGATCAATGATCGCATTATTGTGGATCCTTCGCTGATGGCCGCAGGTACATATAGCTATACCGTGACAATGACAGTAGGAACACACAAGGCGACGACAGGATTTAATGTTGTTGTTCAGACACCGCCGGAAAATGGTGCGGTAACTTACAAAATCGACATGGATCAGCCGGTTGTTGATATGGCATTGAAAGGAAACGAGAAAGATATTGCAAATGCTAAGACAGTAAATATCCGTCTGGCACAGTACAAGGGCGGTATGTTCTATGATTATGTGTATATTCAGTCTGCTACGATAAGAAAGGGAGATTTGTATTACACGACAGATCTGACAAAGAATGGAACTGCTGCAGCTGGAAGTATTGTTTCCGGAACGACGATTCCGGTTACAACAGTTTCTTTAAATAAAAACATAGTGACAAAGGCACAGACGGGTGTGTATGCAATTGAGTTGAAGTTTTATGCAGGAAGTAATACGACAGGATTGTCTACGGTAAATGGATACCTTGAAGTTACCGACAGTCAGACATCACCGGAAGTTGCTGTGGAACACACGACAGCATCGGTATCCTGTACGACAGCTTTGGATCTTGCAAAAAATTGTCTGAGTGTCAAGGGTGCGAGCGGTGATATTGTAGAGTGTGCAGTCACTGGCACCAATACATCAGGTTCAGCATATAAGCTTGCAACGAAAGAATCAGTAAATATTAAATCCGTTACGGTACAGACAACAATGACATTAGCGGATGGAACAAAAGTAGTATCAAATTATGAGATTTCTGTGGGAAAGACATTAAAGAATTTATAAGAGATATGGAATAACAGAAAAATGAATGCGCGTGACGGAAGTCGCGCGCATTTGTGTTATTTGTAGAACTCAATAATACGATCAAGTCTTGCTGTCATATTGGAAAGTAAGGCATCTAATATTGTGATGGCAGCCATTGTTTCCACAACGACAACCGCACGTGGAACAATGATCGGATCATGCCGGCCTTTGATGCTGATCTCAATATCCTCACCGGATTTATTTACCGTATGCTGTGTTGCAGCGATGGATGGTGTAGGTTTTACAGCAGCGCGGAAAATAAGTGGAGAACCGTCGCTCATACCACCGAGTGTTCCACCGGAATGATTGGTGGCTTTTGTAATTTTGTTGCCGTCCATAACGAAAGCATCATTGTTTGTAAGTCCAGTAGATGTTGCAACGGAGAATCCATCTCCGATTTCAAATCCCTTTACTGCACCGATGGAAAGAATTGCCTTGGCAAGATTGGCATCCAGTTTTTCAAAAACAGGATCACCAAGGCCAATTGGAAGACCATTGACAATACATTCAATGATACCGCCGGACGAATTTGTATCGTTGAGGCATTTTTCCAAATAAGCGGCTGCTTCTTCGGCTGCTTTGGTATCCGGCATATATAAGGAATTGGCATTAACAACGGAAGGATTGAAACGAGTGGCATCCACGGAAACAGGACCGATGGATTTGCTGTATGCAAAACAGGTAATGCCCATCTGTTTCAGAATTTTGGCTGCAACGGCTCCTCCGGCAACGCGACCGATTGTTTCACGACCGGAAGAACGTCCGCCTCCGCGGTAATCGCGAAAACCATATTTTGTGTCAAAACCAAGATCTGCATGGCCGGGACGATAGTAGGAAGCAATCTCGCTGTAATCTTTCGAATGCTGGTCCTTGTTCCATACCATCATGGAGATTGGAGTACCGGTCGTTTTTCCTTCAAATACACCGGAAAGAATTTCCACAGTATCGGATTCGTTTCGCTGGGTTGTAAATTTGGACTGTCCCGGCTTTCTGCGATCAAGATATTTTTGAATATCTTCCTCGCAAAGCTGCAGTCCGGCAGGGCAGCCATCCACAACAACACCGATTCCTTTGCCGTGGGATTCGCCCCATGTAGTGATTCTGAATATATTTCCAAATGAAGATCCTGCCATAATTTCCTCCTCAGGTATAAAGCGTTTTCTTACCATAGTATAATGAACCTTAAGTTGAATAGTCAAGGAACTTATGATATATTTTTTATTGGGTATATATGTAACATTTGTCCTTTGAACTTGTCGAAGGCAATTTTGCATGGGCTGATGTTCAAAGATAGTGTCAAGTTTTGTATGAAAACTTGACATGTAGCGTCAGCCCATTTGCTGAAAGCAAATTTTGCATGGGCTGATGTTCAAAGAGAGGAGTAACAAAATGGAGTTTAATGCAGTATATCATCAGGCGAGTGACAATTATTGTTACCTGTTGAATGAGGATGAGCTGATTATCAATATTAAGACGGGGTATGACGTAAAACGTGTTAATATTATTTTAGGCGATCCTTTTGCTGCCGGCATTTTAGGGAGCGGTGAGCATTGGGATGGTAAAAAAGAGGCAATTGTATTTAAAAAGCGCCTGAAAAATCAGCAGTGGTGGACGACAACTGTACGTCCGGAATATAAGCGTCTGAAATACTATTTTGAATTGGAAACGGACGAAGAACATTGGTTTTATTTTGAAGATGGTTTTGTCAGCAGTGAGCAGATGCAGCTGGAGGGACGAAGCCGTCAGTGTTTTGTATTTCCATGGATGAATCCGTGTGATGTTCCGCGTACTCCTTCATGGGTCAATGATACGGTCTGGTATCAGATTTTTCCGGATCGTTTTTGCAATGGAAATCATGAAAATGATCCTGTGGATGTGGTTCCGTGGAGAAATCAGGGAAGTGTTAAGAACGAGGAATGCTTCGGAGGAGATTTTGATGGAATTATCAGCAAACTGGATTACTTGAAGAATCTGGGAATCAATGGTATCTATCTGACACCAATCAACGAATCACCGTCAAACCACAAGTATGATACAACCGATTATACAAAGATTGATCCGCGGTTTGGAGATGAGGAGACCTTTCGCACATTGGTAAAAGAAGCACATAACCGTGGAATCCGTGTGATGCTGGATGGTGTGTTCAACCATTGTGGATATTATTTTAAACCATGGCAGGATGTACTTGCAAAAGGACCGGAGTCCGAATATTATGACTGGTTTATGATCAATACCTGGCCACTGGATTTTGAGCATGGAGCCGCAAAAAACAAGGAGTTCTATACGTTCGCGTTTTTTGACAACATGCCAAAACTGAACACGAGTAATCCAGCAGTGCGCAAATACTTTATTGATATCTGTGCCAATTGGGTAGAAAATTATGGAATCGATGGTCTGCGCCTGGATGTGGCAAATGAAGTTTCCCATCTGTTCTGCAAGGAGTTGCGCACGAGAATCAAAAGCATCAATCCGGATGTTTATATACTTGGTGAAATCTGGCATAATGCTTTGCCGTGGCTGCGCGGTGATGAATTCGATGCGGTGATGAATTATCCGCTCGGACAGAGCATCAAAGATTTCTGGATTGACAAAAGCCTTACGAACGAAGATTTTGAGTACACAATTAACCGCTGCTATACCAGCTATATGCAGCAGACGAATGATGTACTTTTCAATTTGCTCGATTCCCATGATACCAAGCGGCTTCGTTCGGATGTGAAAAATCTGGATGAATATTTTGCCCAGATAGCAGCATTGTTTGCGATGCCGGGCAGTCCGTGTATTTATTATGGAACGGAGATAGCCCTTGAGGGAAGTTATGATCCGGATTGCAGACGATGTATGCCATGGGATGACATCGAGGCAGGAAAGTATAAAGACCGCATGAATATCATAGCGACACTGATTGCTTTGCGACACAAAGAACCATTATTAAAAAGCCGTAATTTCCATTTCCCGAATGATTATGCCGAGTATAAGCGTGTCATTCAGTTTCAGAAAGTGGACTGGCCGGATTGTTATGTGGAAGTGATTATCAATTGCTGTGAGGAAGATGTGGAAATTCCGATGGAGGGAGAAATCCTTCTCGGACGTCATTATATTGATTCAACACTGCTTTCCAATGGCATTTTGATACGAAAAATAAAACGATAAGACAGGAAAGAAAAATGGCAAGTTATGAATTATTAAAACAGGAAGGCCGTGCAAAACGCGGTATCTTCCATACGGTGCATGGAGATATTCAGACACCGGTATTTATGAATGTTGGAACAATTGGCGCAATCAAGGGTGCGGTATCCACAGAAGACCTAAAAGAAATTCATTGTCAGGTGGAATTGTCAAATACCTATCATCTGCATGTGAGACCGGGGGACAAGTTGATCAAGGAAATCGGTGGTCTTCATAAATTTATGGTCTGGGATCGTCCGATTCTTACCGATTCCGGCGGATTTCAGGTATTTTCGCTGGCAGGCTTGCGCAAGATTAAAGAAGAAGGTGTGTATTTTCATTCACACGTGGATGGTGCCAAAATTTTTATGGGACCGGAAGAGAGTATGCAGATTCAATCGAATCTTGGCTCTACGATTGCTATGGCTTTTGATGAATGTCCTTCGAGTGTAGCGGATCGCAGATATGTGGAAGATTCTGTCAACCGCACGACCCGGTGGCTGGAGCGTTGCAAAAAAGAGATGCAGAGACTGAATGCATTGCCGGATACGATCAATAAGGAGCAGCTTTTGTTTGGTATCAATCAGGGAGCAATCTATGAAGATATCCGTATTGACCATGCAAAACGCATTGCAGAGATGGATCTGGATGGCTACGCTGTGGGTGGACTTGCAGTTGGTGAGACGCATGAGGAAATGTATCATATTCTGGATGAAACGGTTCCGTATCTGCCGGTTAACAAACCGACATACCTGATGGGAGTGGGAACTCCGGCGAATATTTTAGAGGGTGTTGCCCGTGGTGTGGATTTCTTTGATTGTGTATATCCAAGCCGTAACGGACGCCATGGACATGTGTATACCAATCAGGGAAAACTGAATCTGTTCAATCAGAAATTTGAAAAGGATATGCGCCCAATCGAGGAAGGCTGCCAGTGTCCTGCATGCAGAACATACAGCCGTGCGTATATCCGTCATCTTCTGAAAGCAAAAGAAATGCTTGGCATGCGTCTCTGTGTCCTTCACAATCTGTATTTCTACAATACAATGATGGAAGAAATCCGGGATGCACTCGATGAAGGAAGATTTCATTCCTACAAAGAAGAAAAATTATATGGTATGCAGCAGGGAGAACATTAAAAAAGTCTAAAATGGGCAAAAAGGCTTGCCCTTAGGCGATAATTTGTGTAGAATACTCTATAGTATTTTAATATTAGGAGGAATAATTGATGTACTCAATTTTAGCAAACGCAACAACTGGTGGTTCCGGCGGAATGCTTGGAATGATTCTCTGGCTTGTAATTATTTTCGCATTTATGTATTTTCTGATGATCCGTCCACAGAAAAAGGAGCAGAAGAAGAAAGATCTTATGCTTTCAGAAGTGGCAGTTGGAGATACTGTTCTTACAACCGCAGGTTTTTATGGAACAATTATTGATATTGTAGACGATACTGTTATTGTAGAGTTCGGTAACAACAAGAATTGCCGTATTCCAATGCAGAAATCTTCTATCGCAGATGTAGAGAAACCAGAGTCTGCAACGGAATCAAAATAAACAAAAATATGGGGGAGCTGTCGCAGGACAGCTCCTTTTGTTATGTATGAAGGGAATAGTAAAAACGTACTATTATAATTGTAAGTTATAAATTTTATAATAAAGTAAAATATTATTTAGGTTGAAAAGAAAGGCACATTGCTATATAGTAATAAATAATAGACTTTTATTACAGAAAAGAGGATGAAACATGGAGTGTCAAATTGGTGTAATTTCCGGTGATGGAATCGGACCGGAAATTGTTACAGAGGCAAAAAAAGTATTAGATCAGATTGGAAATAAATATGGTCACAAATTTCATTATACAGAGATTCTGATGGGTGGATGTTCTATTGATGCCACAGGAGTACCGCTTACCGATGAGGCAATTGCAACAGCAAAAGCCAGTGATGCGGTGCTGATGGGATCAATTGGTGGTAATACTTCCACGTCCCCATGGTATAAGCTGGCACCGAACCTTCGTCCAGAGGCAGGATTACTGAAATTACGTAAGTCACTGAATTTGTTCGCAAATCTTCGTCCGGCATACTTATATGAGGAATTGAAAGCTGCATGTCCGCTTCGTGATGATATTATCGGAACTGGTTTTGATATGATGATCATGCGTGAGCTGACAGGCGGTCTGTATTTTGGAGACCGGAAGACAGAGACAGTTGATGGTGTTGTGACAGCAACTGATACGCTTACATATAACGAAAACGAGATTCGAAGAATTGCAAAACGCGGTTTTGACATTGCAATGAAACGCCGCAAGAAAGTTACTTCTGTGGATAAGGCAAATGTGCTGGATTCTTCCAGACTCTGGAGAAAGATCGTGGAAGAGGTTGCAAAGGATTATCCGGAAGTGGAATATGAGCATATGCTCGTTGATAACTGTGCCATGCAGCTGGTAAAGGATCCGAAACAGTTTGATGTTATTTTGACAGAAAACATGTTTGGTGATATTTTATCAGATGAGGCATCTATGGTAACAGGATCCATCGGAATGTTATCTTCCGCCAGCTTAAATGATACAAAATTCGGACTTTATGAGCCAAGTGGTGGATCTGCTCCTGATATTGCCGGAAAAGGAATAGCCAATCCGATTGCAACTATTTTGAGCGCAGCAATGATGCTTCGTTATACATTTGATCTGGACAAAGAGGCAGATGCCATCGAAGCAGCTGTTAAAAGAGTATTAAAAGAGGGCTATCGTACCATCGACATTATGCCACAGGCAGGAGAAAGCACTGACGGAATCACACAGGTCGGTACTGCGCAGATGGGAGATCTTATTGCACAGTATGTGTAAGAAGAATAGAGCCAGGTTTTCTATCATGAAATGCATCCCAAGGATGTGTTTCCGAATAAAAAGGAGATAAATAAAATGATTAGTGATAACGCAAGAAGCGGAATGCAGCAGGCTCCGGCACGAAGCCTTTTTAATGCATTAGGATTTACCGCAGAGGAATTAAAAAAGCCAATGGTCGGAATTGTAAGCTCATACAATGAGATTGTTCCGGGACATATGAATATTGATAAAATTGTAAACGCTGTAAAGCTTGGAGTTGCAGAGGCAGGAGGTGTACCGGTTGTATTTCCTGCAATCGCAGTATGTGATGGTATTGCAATGGGACACGTTGGAATGAAGTATTCTCTCGTTACAAGAGATCTTATCGCAGATTCCACAGAGTGTATGGCGATTGCACATCAGTTTGATGCACTTGTTATGGTTCCAAACTGTGACAAGAATGTGCCGGGACTTCTGATGGCAGCAGCAAGATTGAATCTTCCTACCGTATTTGTATCTGGTGGTCCGATGCTTGCTGGTCATGTAAAAGGAAAAAAGAGAAGCCTTTCTTCTATGTTTGAGGCTGTTGGTTCTTATGCAGTAGGAACAATGACAGAAGAAGATGTTACAGAATATGAGAACAAAGTATGTCCGACATGCGGATCATGCTCCGGTATGTACACGGCAAACTCTATGAACTGTCTGACAGAGGCACTTGGTATGGGACTTCGCGGAAATGGAACAATTCCGGCGGTATATTCAGAGAGAATCAAGCTTGCAAAACATGCAGGTATGGCGGTTATGGATATGTTCAACAAAAATATCCGTGCGCGTGACATTATTACAAAAGAATCTATCTTAAATGCACTGACGGTTGACATGGCGTTGGGATGTTCTACAAATTCTATGTTACATCTGCCGGCCATCGCACATGAGATCGGATTTGATTTTGATATCAGTTTTGCAAACCCAATCAGTGAGAAGACACCAAACTTATGTCATCTCGCTCCGGCAGGCCCTACCTATATGGAAGACTTAAATGAGGCCGGCGGTGTATATGCAGTAATGAAAGAACTTGCAGACATCGGATTGCTAAATACAGACTGTATGACCGTTACTGGAAAAACAATCGGAGAGAATATTGCAAATGCAGTAAACCGTGATCCGGAAGTTATTCGTCCGGTAGACAATCCATACAGCAAGACAGGTGGACTTGCAGTCCTCAAAGGAAATCTTGCACCAGACGGATCTGTTGTAAAACGTTCCGCAGTTGTAGATGAAATGATGGTTCATGAAGGACCTGCCCGTGTCTTTGAATGTGAAGAAGATGCAATCGCTGCAATTAAGGGTGGCAAGATCGTAGAGGGAGACGTCGTAGTCATCCGCTATGAGGGACCAAAGGGCGGACCTGGTATGAGAGAAATGTTAAATCCTACTTCTGCAATCGCAGGAATGGGACTTGGAAGCTCAGTAGCTTTGATTACAGACGGACGTTTCTCCGGTGCATCCAGAGGTGCATCCATCGGACATGTTTCACCGGAAGCAGCAGTCGGTGGACCAATTGCTTTAGTAGAAGAAGGCGATATCATCAAGATCAATATTCCGGAGATGACATTGAATGTTGATGTGTCAGATGAAGAACTGGCAGCACGTCGTGCAAAATGGCAGCCAAGAGAGCCAAAAGTTACAACAGGTTACTTAAAGAGATATGCATCCTTAGTTACATCTGGAAACCGTGGAGCTGTACTCGAAATTAAGGATGAGAAGTAGATAGAAATTAGAGGATTATAAAATGCAGTTAACAGGATCACAAGTTATTATCGAGTGTTTAAAGGAACAGGGTGTGGATACCGTATTCGGATATCCGGGCGGAGCGATTTTGAACGTCTATGATGAGTTATACAAGCATCCGGAAATCAAACATGTGCTGACATCTCATGAGCAGGGAGCTTCCCATGCGGCTGACGGATATGCACGCAGCACAGGTAAAGTCGGTGTCTGTATGGCTACAAGCGGACCGGGAGCAACCAACCTCGTTACCGGAATCGCTACAGCATATATGGATTCAATTCCGATCGTAGCAATCACCTGTAATGTTGGCGTTTCCCTGCTTGGAAAAGACAGCTTTCAGGAGATTGATATTGCAGGTATTACAACACCAATCACAAAATACAGTTTTATTGTAAAGGATGTCACAAAGCTTGCGGATACTATCCGCCGGGCATTTTCTATTGCACGTAAGGGACGTCCGGGTCCGGTCCTTGTGGATATCACAAAGGACGTAACCGCAAATAAAGTAGATTATGTAAAGCAGGAGCCTGTATTTATACAGCCGGATTGCTCTGCTTTTACCGAAGAAGACCTTGATAAAGCAATCCATATGATTGAAAAGGCAAAAAAGCCATACATATTCGTAGGTGGTGGCGCTATTCTTTCGGGCGCAAGTGAGACGTTAAAAGCATTTGTTGAAAAAGTAGATGCACCGGTATGTGACACACTTATGGGCAAAGGCGCATATGATGGTACATCAGCAAATTATACCGGAATGCTTGGAATGCATGGAACAAAGACATCGAATCTGGGTGTGAGCGAATGTGATCTTCTGATTGCAATCGGTGTACGTTTTTCGGATCGTGTATTTGGTAATCCAAAGAAATTTGCAAAACAGGCAAAGATTTTACAGATCGATATCGATCCGGTTGAAATCAATAAAAATATTATTGTAAACCACAGTATTGTCGGGGATGTAGCAATCGTCCTTAACAAACTGAATGAAAAATTAGGAAAGCAGAGTCATACAGAGTGGCTTTCCCATATTGCAGAATATCAGAAGCAGTATCCATTGACTTTCCCGAAAGAGGGACTGAGTGGTCCGTTTATGATTGCAAAGATTTATGAGATGGCAAAAGATGCAATCATGGTTACAGAAGTCGGACAGCATCAGATGTGGGCTGCACAGTATTTTAAATACAGCAAACCGAGAACGCTGTTGACATCCGGAGGGCTTGGCACTATGGGATATGGACTGGGTGCAGCTATCGGCGCACAGACAGCAAATCCGGATAAGCAGGTGATCAATATTGCCGGAGACGGATGTTTCCGTATGAATATGAATGAACTTGCGACAGCGTCAAGACAAAAGCTTCCTTTGATTGAAGTGATTGTCAATAACCATGTACTCGGAATGGTCCGCCAGTGGCAGACACTTTTCTATAAAGAACATTATTCCGCAACTGTTTTGGATGATGGTGTGGATTATGTAAAGATTGCAGAGGCAATGGGAGCGACAGCTCGTCGTGTTACCACACAGGAAGAGTTTATTGCAGCATTCAAAGAGGCACTTGCAAGCAAGACTCCATTTGTCATCGATGCAATTATTGATTCAGATGACAAGGTATGGCCGATGGTCGCACCGGGAGCTCCAATCAGCGAGTGTTTCGATGGAAAAGATCTCGAGAATAAAAATGCGTAAGTAACAAATTAATGTAAATATAGGAGGAAGTTAGAAATGAGCAGAGTGTACAATTTTTCAGCAGGACCGGCTGTATTGCCGGAAGAGGTACTCAAAGAGGCAGCAGATGAAATGTTAGATTACAAGGGATGTGGAATGTCCGTTATGGAAATGAGCCACAGATCCAAAGTTTTCGATGATATCATTAAGGATGCAGAGAAAGATTTAAGAGAGTTGATGAACATTCCGGATAATTACAAGGTAATGTTCTTACAGGGTGGGGCATCCCAGCAGTTTGCCGCAGTTCCTATGAACCTGATGAAGAATAAGAAAGCTGGATATATCGTAACAGGCCAGTGGGCAAAGAAAGCTTTTCAGGAAGCAAAGATGTATGGAGAAGCAATTGAGCTTGCATCCTCTGCAGACGAGACATTCTCTTATATTCCGGATTGTTCTGATCTTGATATTCCGGAAGATCTGGATTATGTATACATTTGTGAGAACAACACAATTTACGGAACAAAATACAAAAAGCTTCCAAACACAAAAGGAAAGACTTTAGTAGCAGATGTATCTTCCTGCTTCTTATCTGAGCCGGTTGATGTAGAAAAGTATGGTGTAATCTACGGTGGTGTACAGAAGAACGTAGGACCTGCAGGTGTTGTTATCGTAATTGCACGTGAGGATCTGATCACAGATGATGTACTTCCGGGTACACCAACCATGTTAAAGTGGAAGACACAGGCAGACAATGACAGTCTTTACAATACACCTCCATGCTACGGCATCTATATCTGTGGTAAGGTATTTAAGTGGCTCAAGAAGATGGGTGGCTTAGAGGAAATGAAGAAGCGTAACGTAGAAAAGGCAGAAATCCTTTATAATTACCTGGATGAAAGCAAGATGTTCAAGGGAACTGTCCGCAAAGAAGATCGTTCTCTGATGAACGTTCCATTTGTAACAGGAGACAAGGATCTGGATGCAAAATTCGTTAAAGAGGCAACAGAAGCTGGATTCGTTAACTTAAAGGGACATCGTACAGTTGGTGGTATGAGAGCTTCTATCTACAATGCTATGCCTAAGGAAGGTGTAGAGAAGTTAGTTGAGTTCATGAAGAAGTTTGAGAAGGAGAATGCTTAAAATGTATAATTATACTTGTTTAAATCCAATCGCCGGTGTTGGCTTGGATTTGTTTTCAGAAGATTATAAGAAGGTAGATGAGCTGGCAGGAGCTGATGCTGCATTAGTTAGAAGTGCGGCTATGCATGATATGGATCTGCCGGATTCTTTACTGGCTGTTGCCCGCGCTGGCGCAGGTGTAAACAATATTCCACTTGATAAATGTGCAGACAAAGGTATTGTTGTATTCAACACACCGGGTGCAAATGCAAACGGTGTTAAAGAACTGGTTTTTGCTGGAATGCTTTATGCATCCCGTGACATCGTAGGTGGTATCGACTGGTGTCTTGCAAACCAGAATGATGAGAACATTGCAAAGACTGCAGAAAAGCAGAAAAAGAATTTTGCAGGAACTGAGATTTCCGGAAAGAAACTTGGTGTCATTGGTCTTGGAGCAATCGGTGTACTCGTTGCAAATGCAGCAACACATCTTGGAATGGAAGTATATGGATATGATCCATATATCTCTGTAAATGCAGCATGGAATTTATCAAGAAGCGTTAAGCATATCAGCAACGTAGAAGATATTTACAAAGAGTGTGATTTTATCACAATTCATGTACCACTTCTTGATTCTACAAAGAAGATGATCGATGCAAAGGCGATTGCAATGATGAAGCCAACCGCTATCGTATTGAATTTCGCAAGAGACCTTCTGGTAGACGAAGAGGCTATGGTAGATGCACTTGCAGCAGGAAAGATCAAGAAATATGTTTCTGATTTCCCAAATACAACAACGGTTGGTGCAAAGGGATGTATCGTTACACCACACCTTGGAGCTTCTACAGCAGAGTCTGAGGACAATTGTGCAATCATGGCTGTTCGTGAAATTCGTGATTACATGGAGAATGGTAATATTACACATTCTGTGAACTTCCCGGATTGTAATATGGCTGCATGCACAACTGCCGGACGTATCGGTATCCTTCACAAGAATGTAAAGGGAATGATCGCACAGTATACAACCATTCTCGGTGAGGCAGATATCAACGTGGCAGATATGACAAACAAAGCAAAAGGCGATTATGCATATGCTCTGATTGATGTTGATTCTCCAATTACGGATGAAGTAGTTGAAAAATTAAAGGCAATTGATGATGTATTACGTGTGCGTGTAATCAAGTAATAATGGAGAAAATATATGGCTAAGATAAAACCATTTATATGTGTAAGACCTGCAGTGGACAAAGTGGCAGAAATCGCTGCGCTTCCATACGATGTATACAATCGTACGGAGGCAAAAGCAGTTGTAGAGAAAAATCCACAATCATTTCTGGCAATTGACCGTGCAGAGACACAGTTTTCGGATGATGTAGATACTTATGATGCAAGAGTGTATCAGAAAGCACATGATATGTTATGTGACTGGATTGCGAAAGGCGCGTTTATTCGTGATGAGCAGAGAGCATACTATGTTTATGAGCTTACCATGGATGGAAGAGTACAGACTGGAATTACAGCCTGTGCTTCCATCGATGATTATGCCAACAATGTCATCAAGAAACATGAAAATACCCGTGCGGACAAAGAGCAGGACCGCATCAATCATGTAGATACCTGCAGCGCACAGACTGGCCCAATCTTTCTTGCATATCGTTCCAATGATGTCATCCGGGAGATCGTAAAGAAGACAAAAGAAGGTGTGGCATTATACGATTTTACAGCAGAGGATGGCATTCGTCACCGCGTGTTTAAAATCAGTGATCCAGCAGATGTTGCAGCAATTGAGAAAGCATTTGATGGTGTTCAGGAGATTTATATTGCTGATGGCCATCATCGTGCGGCTTCCGCTGTAAAAGTTGGATTCAAGCGTCGCGAGGAGCATCCGGATTATGATGGAACGGAAGAGTTTAACTATTTTCTTTCCGTATTATTCCCGGATGAGGAACTGATGATCATGGATTATAACCGTGTGGTCAAAGACTTAAACGGAATGAGCGAGGAGCAGTTCCTTGCAAAGATAAATGACCTTTTCGTTGTTTCACAGATTGGTGGAACGATTGGCGATGCTCTTTCGGAGAGTGCGGTTCGTCCGGATAAGAAGGGTGACTTTGCAATGTTCATCGGTGATAAGTGGTATCGTTGCAGTATGAAGCCTTCTGATATTCCGAATGATCCGGTGGAAGGACTTGATGTGTCTGTATTGCAGAACCTGCTTTTAGCACCGGTGCTTGGAATCGGCGATCCAAAGACAGATAAACGTATTGATTTCGTTGGAGGAATCCGCGGTCTTACAGAGCTTGAGAAGCGTTGTCATACTGACTGTAAAGTTGCATTTGCAATGCATCCGACTTCCATTCAGGAGCTTTTTGCTGTGGCTGATGCAGACAGACTGATGCCACCGAAGTCAACCTGGTTTGAGCCGAAGCTTCGTAGTGGTTTGTTTATTCACGAAATTGAAAAATAAAATAGCAATTAGGGTGTAGGGAAATCCTATGCCCTTTTTCTTACTTTAATAATATAACGGAGGAACTATGCAGACACAACTTGATACAGAAGCACAAGTGATTCAGGAGATATCGAACAATCCGGGCGTGATCCGGACATATTTAGAAGGAATGGTGCCCTCGCTTCTCAGTTTTCTTGTACAACTGATTGTTGCAATCCTTGTACTTTTGATTGGAAGCAGAATCATTAAATTTATACTTAAACTACTACGGAAGTCACTGGATCGAAGCAGAGTGGAGACAGGAGTTGTTACCTTTTTATGTTCACTTGTGAAATACTCACTTTATTTTGTGCTGGCCATGATTATTCTGGCACAGTTTGGCGTGACAACAAGCTCGGTGGTAGCGGTGCTTGGATCGGCAGGACTGACACTTGGACTTGCTTTGCAGGGAAGTCTGTCAAATTTCGCAGGTGGCGTGCTGATTCTTTTGCTAAAGCCGTTTGTTGTAGGCGATTATATTGTTGATGGAGCGACCGGACAGGAAGGAACCGTATCGGCGATTACGATTTTTTATACGAAATTGTTGACAATAGACAACCGTATAATCATGATTCCAAACGGAACATTGTCAAATTCAAGTATTACGAATGCCAGCCATATGGAAAAACGTAGAATTGATCTGCTGATCGGGGTTTCCTATGAGGCAAATCTTGCAGAGGTAAAACAGGTGCTGGCAGAAGTTGTAAAAAAACAGGAAAAAGTGTTGCCGGATGAGCCGGTTGATATATATGTATCGGAATTGGCTGATTCTTCGGTACAGATGGGTGTCCGGGCATGGGTAAAAAATGAAGATTACTGGCCGACCCGTTGGAAGATGACGGAAGAAATCAAAAATGCACTGGATGAAAGCAAAATTTCGATTCCGTTTCCGCAGATGGATGTTACGATCAAAAATCAGTAGGATAATAGCCGGTGTAGCTGGTTGACACAATACTTTCGATGTGCTAATCTTGTAACTGTGAGCGTGTATATTCACATACACAAAAGAACGCTAAGAGGTACAGGAGGAAGTTAGTTATGCAGCAGGGAACAGTTAAGTGGTTTAATGCGAAAAAGGGTTATGGCTTTATCTCAGATGAGGCGGGAAATGATGTATTTGTTCATTTTTCAGCATTAAATATGGACGGATTCAAAGAGTTAAAAGACGGCGAGAAGGTTGAGTTTGAAGTGACAGATGGTGCTAAGGGACCGCAGGCTGTAAATGTAACACGTCTTGCTTAGAATTTTAAAGATTCCATATAATAACTCAAAGACTATCACAATATCGTGATAGTCTTTTTATCTCATAGAAAAATGTCATAAAAAGATGTCCGTTTCTTAGGGATAACAGAAAATATAAAAAGGTTAGAGGTACAAATTCTATGGCAAAATTAAATCTGGCTGCTTATGAAATTGTGGAGGAACGTCCGATTGAAGATATTGCATCCTATGGATATATTCTTCGTCATAAGAAAAGTGGCGCCCGGGTATGTGTGATCACGAACGATGATGACAACAAGGTATTCTCGATTGGATTTCGCACACCACCTGATGACGAGACGGGTGTTCCGCATATTATTGAACACACGACGTTATGCGGTTCCGATAAATTTCCGGTAAAAGATCCGTTTATGGAGCTGGCAAAGGGATCGTTGAACACATTTCTGAATGCAATGACGTATCCGGAAAAGACGCTATATCCAATCGCAAGTTATAATGATCAGGATTTTAAAAATCTGATGGATGTATATCTGGATGCGGTTTTTCATCCCAATATTACAAAGTATCAGGAAATTTTTATGCAAGAAGGCTGGCATTATGAACTGGAGTCAGAGGATGCACCACTGATCATTAACGGAGTTGTGTATAATGAGATGAAGGGCGCATATTCTTCGCCGGATGAAGTGTTAGAGACTGCGATTGAAGCTGCGCTTTTCCCGGACAATACGTACAGTAAGAATTCCGGTGGAAATCCGGATCATATTCCAGAACTGACATACGAGGCTTATCTGGATTTTTATCATAAATATTATCATCCATGTAACTCTTATATTTATCTCTATGGAGATATGGATGTGGAGGAACGATTAGATTGGATGGACCGCAACTATTTAAGCCAGTTTGAGCCAGCGGAGATTGATTCTTCGATTGAAAAGCAAAAGCCATTTGATGAGATTCGATATATAGAAACCGAATATCCGATTACCGATGATGATCCGGAAGAAAACAACACGTATCTTTCTTATAACAAGGTGGTGGCAGATGTGCTGGATCGTGAACTGTATCAGGCGTTTTCGGTGCTGGATTACGTGCTTGTTAGTGCACCGGGAGCACCGATAAGACAGGCTTTGATCGATGCAGGAATCGGACAGGATGTGTATGGTTCCTTTGAGGATGGTATGCTGCAGCCATTCTTTTCCATCGTCGCAAAGAATGCAAATGAAGAAGATCAGGAACGTTTCGTAACGATTATTGAAGAAACACTTCAGAAACTTGTAAAGGAGGGTCTGAATCAGGACGCTTTGTTAGCAGGAATCAACAGTACAGAATTCCGTTTCCGTGAAGCGGATTATGGACAGTTTCCAAAGGGGCTTTTGTATGGCCTGCAGTGTATGGAAAGCTGGCTTTTTGATGACAAGAAACCATTTATTCATCTGGAATGCTTAGACACATTACAGTTTTTACGTGAACAGATGAATACCGGTTATTTTGAAAAACTGATCCAGAAATATCTGCTGGATAATACACATGGTGCAGTAGTTACCGTTGTGCCGAAAAAGGGCTTGAACAAAGTACGTGAAGACGCATTGGCTGAAAAACTCGCGGCATACAAAGCAACCTTATCGCCGGATGAAATCAAAAAACTTGTTGAGCAGACGCACTATCTTCACCAGTATCAGGAAGAACCGTCCGCAGATGAAGATCTTCGCAAGATTCCTATGCTTGGACGTAAAGATATGCGTAAGGAAGCGATGCTGTTTCACAATGAAGAAATGAAGGCAGGAAACATTCCTGTGGTTATGCATGAAATCGCAACCAATGGTATCGACTATATGACACTGATGTTTGAATGTGGGGATATTCCACAGGAAGACATTCCGTATCTTGGACTTTTGAAGTCCGTATTGGGATATGTCAATACTTCGAATTATGAATATGCGGATCTGGCAAATGCCATCAACATTTACACAGGTGGAATTTCCAGTGGAATCAGTGTATATCCGGATTTACAGAAGACGGGCAGTGTTTGTGTGAAATATGAAGTGCGGATCAAAGTGCTGGAGAATAATTTAAAGGATGCCATGGCATTAGTGGATGAGATTCTTACAACGTCGGATCTGGAAGATACTAAGCGGCTTGGAGAAATCATTGCACAGGTGAAATCCAGACTGCAGGTAAATCTCAGCAGCAGTGGAAATGTGGTTGCAGCAATGCGCGCTCTGTCGTATCAGTCGCGCTATGCTTTTTATCAGGATGCCACACTTGGCATTGCGTATTATCAGCTGATCCAGAAGCTGGATGAACAGATGAAGACGGATCCGAAACAGGTTGTGGATAAGATGAAGACACTGGTTGCAAAAGTGTTTGTACAGAACAGACTTCTGGTCAGCTTTACCGGAACGAAAGCTGCATATAAAAAAGCGCAGCCGCTTTTCGTGCAATATTTTGAAAGACTGCCGGAAGGAACCAAAGCAGGCGATATGGCAGTTATTGAGCTTTCCAAGAAAAACGAAGGATTTATGGATGCATCCCAGATTCAGTACGTAGCCCGCGGCGGAAACTTTAAAAATCATGGATATACGTACAGTGGAACATTAAAGATCTTAAAAATGATCTTGAGTTATGAGTATCTGTGGATTAATATTCGCGTAAAGGGTGGTGCTTATGGATGTATGAGTTCGTTCCTGCGTACCGGAGAGAGTTATTTCGTATCCTACCGTGATCCGAACCTTGGCAAGACAAACGAAATCTATGAAAAGATTCCGGAGTTTGTTAAGAATTTTGATCCGGATGAGCGCGATATGACAAAATACATCATCGGTACATTTGGAAGTCTTGATACACCAATGAATCCGGAAGCAAAAGGAAGCCGTTCGATGTCTGCATATCTTCAGCATATTACGTACGAGGATATTCAAAAAGAAAGAGATGATATTTTAAATGCTACACCGGAAGATATTCGAAAGCTTGCAGATGTGATTGCAGCAATTTTAGAGGATGACTGTTTCTGCGTTGTCGGAAATGAAAATGCCATCCGTGCAGAAAGCGGGCTTTTTATGAATATTAAGAACTTATAGTTCAGTAAAAAGGAGAACAAATGACAGAAAATTTTAAATCAGGATTTGTTACTATAATCGGAAGACCAAATGTTGGAAAGTCAACATTGATGAATCGCATGATTGGACAGAAAATTGCCATTACATCAAACAAACCGCAGACGACAAGGAACCGTATTCAGACGGTTTACACGGACATGGACAGAGGCCAGATCATTTTTCTTGATACCCCGGGTATCCACAAAGCAAAAAACAAATTAGGGGAATATATGGTCAATGTGGCTGAAAAGACGCTCAATGAAGTGGATGTTGTTTTATGGCTGGTGGAGCCGAGTAATTTTATCGGGGCAGGGGAACAACACATTGCTGAACAGCTGAAAAAAGTGAAGACACCGGTCATTTTGATTATCAACAAAATGGATATGGTAGAAAAAGATAAAGTGCTTGAATTTATTGACACTTATCGCAAGATTTATGACTTTGCGGAAATCATCCCGACATCCGCACTGCGAGGACAGAACATTGATGATGTGATTGATTCTATTTTTAAGTATCTTCCGTATGGACCACAGTTTTATGATGAGGATACAATCACTGATCAGCCGGAGCGCGCAATTTGTGCAGAAATCATTCGTGAAAAAGCACTTCATGCGTTGAATGACGAAGTGCCACATGGAATCGCAGTTGCAATTGACCAGATGAAAACACGAAAGGGCGGCATGGTCGATATTGATGCTACTATCGTGTGCGAACGTGATTCACATAAAGGTATCATCATTGGCAAGCAGGGGTCCATGCTCAAAAAAATTGGTACGAATGCCCGCTATGAGATGGAACGTCTTCTAGATACCAAAGTCAATCTGAAACTCTGGGTAAAAGTAAAGAAAGATTGGCGTGACAGTGATTTCCTGATTAAGAATTTCGGTTATCGCGAGGAAGAATAGAGAATAAATTTACCAATATTTTTCGGGGATAGTTTTGTGGACATTGCAGATTCTAATTTTGTAGAATGTGGATAATACCACCGGAGTGAAGGAGGAAGTTGCAATGGAGAAAACCTGGGAAACATTTTGGGCATCAGGAAAAGTTACCGATTATCTTGGATACCGCAATGCGGTGGAAGCAGATGATCAGACAAGGCAAAGGGTACAGGACAACAATGGGACAGTCTGTGACGGTGATGGGCATGGTTTTGACGGCCATGCCTATCAGTGAATATGACAAAAGAATAACGATACTGACCAAAGAACGTGGAAAAATCACTGCTTTTGCAAGAGGCGCACGCAGGCCGGGAAGCCAGCTGCTCGCGGCCACGAGTCCTTTTGCATTTGGCGAATTTGAAGTATTTGAGGGGCGTAGTTCCTACAATCTGATCAGGGCAAACATCCAGAATTATTTCCGGGAACTGGTCACGGATCTGGATGCCACATCGCTTGGCTTTTATTTTATGGAATTTGCAGAATATTTCTGTCAGGAAAACAATGATGAGCGGCTGATGCTCAAACTTTTATATCAGTCCCTACGGGCATTGGAAAGCCCGCATATTCCAAAGGAACTGGTTAAAGTTGTTTTTGAGTTGAAAGCAATTACGATCAACGGAGAGGGACCGGAGGTATTTTCCTGTATGAAATGTCATGATAAAGAAAACCTGCAGTTCTTTTCCGTGCAAAGGGGTGGCATGTTCTGCAGCAAATGTGTTGATAAAGTCCCGGCGATGCATGTGCTTGACTCCACGCGTTATACAATGCAGTATGTAGTTTCTACACCGGTGGAAAAACTGTATTCTTTTACCGTCTCACAGGAGGTACTTGAGGAACTGAAGACGATCATGCAGGCGTATATGGCACATTATGTCCACCATGAGTTTAAGTCCTTACAGATTTTCAGTTGAAATAAAAAATCGAAAAGTGTATAATATCATGGATTGTAAATTCGAGGAGGATACGTGTGAAATGAAGAAATTTGCAGCGATTGCAATGGTGCTTATCATGTGCGTAGGTTTACTTGCTGGGTGTGGTACTTCTTATGCAGCAGATGAAAGCACGGTTTTTGTGCTTAAGAATGGACAAATTGTTTCCACAGATGTAGAAGATTTTAACGAAGATACATATGATTTGGATGGACTGAAGACGTATGTCAATGACACCATAGATGCTTATAATAAGGAGAATGGAAAAGATACCGTTTCTCTTAAGAAACTGTCAGCAAAAGACAATAAGGCAATACTTACACTGGTGTATGATTCCGCGACGGATTATCAGAAATTTAACGATATTACGCTTTTTTCAGGGAGTGTGGCTGAGGCGCTGGCAGCCGGATATTCTTTTGATACAGATTTTGCATCGGTGTCAGACAAGGAAATTAAGGCATGTGACAAAAATGAGTTTTTGAATGATGCAAGCTATAAAGTTGTTGTGATTCAGGCGAACACAAATGTAAGCGTAAAAGGCACGATTGCATATGTGTCAGTGCAGAACACCAATTATATTGACAGCAAGACAATTGCAATCCGTGAAGGTACTTCGATTTTTAGCAATGAGAAAATAAACAACACGCAAGCAGCTGAAACGCAGAAAGGCACAGAGGCTGTAGCAGAGACGGAGAGTACCGAGCAGGCAGTATCGGAAGATGATTTGCTGAATGCAACAACAGAAGAGACGGAAAAAGTTTTCGATTTCAGTGAAGATGCATCAGAAAATAAGACAGACAGTGAGTTCAGTCAGGTATACACATATATCATTTACAAATAAGTTAATAAAACAAATAAAAATATAGAAATGTGAGGGCTACATAATGGAAAAGACAATGGACAAAATCGTACAGGTCGCTAAAGCAAGAGGATTTGTATATCCGGGATCTGAGATCTACGGTGGTCTGGCAAACACATGGGATTATGGAAATCTCGGTGTGGAATTGAAGAACAATGTAAAACGTGCATGGTGGCAGAAATTTATTCAGGAGAATCCATATAATGTTGGTGTGGACTGTGCAATCCTGATGAATCCACAGACATGGGTGGCATCTGGACATCTTGGTGGATTTTCTGATCCTCTGATGGATTGTAAAGAGTGTCATGAGCGTTTCCGTGCAGATAAATTAATCGAGGATTTCGCACAGGAACACAACATGGAATTGGATGGTTCCGTAGATGGATGGACAAATGAGCAGATGGTTGACTTTATCGAGAGCAACAATGTGCCATGTCCTACATGTGGAAAGCATAATTTTACCGACATCCGTCAGTTCAACCTGATGTTTAAGACATTCCAGGGTGTTACAGAAGATGCAAAGAATACCGTATATCTTCGTCCGGAGACTGCACAGGGTATTTTCGTAAACTTCAAGAATGTACAGAGAACATCCAGAAAGAAGATTCCATTCGGAATCGGACAGATTGGTAAATCATTCCGTAACGAGATCACTCCGGGTAACTTCACATTCCGTACAAGAGAGTTTGAGCAGATGGAGTTGGAATTTTTCTGTGAGCCTGGCACAGATATGGAGTGGTTCCAGTACTGGAGAGCATTCTGTCGTGACTGGTTACTTTCCCTTGGAATCAAGGAAGATGAGATGAGACTTCGTGATCATTCACCGGAAGAGCTTTGTTTCTACTCAAAGGGAACAACCGATATCGAGTTCTTATTCCCATTCGGCTGGGGCGAACTCTGGGGTATTGCAGACCGTACTGATTATGACCTGACACAGCATCAGAATGTATCCGGACAGGATATGACATACTTTGATGATACCAAGGGCGAGAAATATGTACCATATGTTATTGAGCCGTCACTTGGTGCGGATCGTGTGGTACTTGCATTCTTATGTGCTGCATACGATGAGGAAAATATTGGAACAGAGGAAAAACCGGATATAAGAACCGTATTCCATTTCCACCCGGCACTTGCACCAGTCAAGATCGGTGTACTTCCATTATCCAAGAAGTTAAATGAGGGCGCAGAGAAAGTATATACACAGCTTGCAAAGAAATATAATTGTGAGTTTGATGACAGAGGAACTATCGGAAAGCGTTATCGTCGTCAGGATGAAATTGGTACCCCGTTCTGCGTTACCTATGACTTTGATTCCGAAGAGGATGGTGCAGTTACGGTACGTGATCGTGACACCATGCAGCAGGAAAGAATTAAAATCGACGAGCTTGATGCATATTTTGCGAAAAAGTTTGAATTCTAAAACGACAAAATACTTGCGAAATGCAAATTCTGTGTTACAATAAATATGTGCGCAAAAAAATAGCGTAAACAGATAGAATACGAAAAGCACTCAGGTGCTTTTCGTTCTAAACAATAAAAGATATATAGGAGGAATTGTCAAATGGCAAACAAGTGGGTATATACCTTCAAAGAGGGTAACATGACCATGCGTAATCTTCTCGGTGGAAAAGGTGCAAACCTTGCAGAGATGACTGAAATCGGTCTTCCAGTACCACAGGGATTCACAATCACTACAGAGGCTTGTACACAGTACTATGAGGATGGCCGTAAGATCAATGATGAGATCATGGCACAGACTATGGAAGGTGTTAAGTGGATGGAAGAGGTTAACGGAAAGAAATTCGGAGACCTTAAGAATCCTCTTCTTGTATCTGTTCGTTCAGGAGCTAGAGCTTCTATGCCTGGTATGATGGATACTATTCTTAACCTTGGTCTGAATGATGATGTAGTAGCAGCTATGATCGCTGGTAACCCAGATCCAGCATTTGAGCGTTTCGTATATGATTCATACAGACGTTTCATCCAGATGTTCTCAGACGTTGTTATGGAAGTTGGTAAGAAATACTTCGAGCAGCTCATCGACAAGATGAAAGAGGACAGAGGAGTTAAGTTTGACGTTGATCTTACAGCAGCAGACTTAAAGGAATTAGCAGAGCAGTTTAAGGCTGAGTACAAGAATCAGTTAGGAACAGACTTCCCTTCAGATCCTGTAGAACAGTTAAAGCTTGCTATCGAGGCTGTATTCCGTTCATGGGACAACCCACGTGCAAATGTTTATAGAAGAGATAACGATATCCCTTATTCATGGGGAACAGCTGTTAACGTAATGCCAATGGTATTCGGTAACTTAAATAACGAGTCTGGTACAGGTGTTGCATTCACACGTGATCCTGCAACTGGTGAGAACAAGCTTATGGGTGAGTTCCTTATCAATGCACAGGGTGAGGACGTTGTTGCCGGTGTTCGTACTCCAATGCCAATCGCTCAGATGGAGCAGGAGTTCCCAGAGGCATACGCTGAGTTCCTTAAGGTTTGTGAGACTCTTGAGAATCACTACCATGATATGCAGGATATGGAGTTTACTGTTGAGAACAAGAAGTTGTACATGCTTCAGTGCCGTAACGGTAAGAGAACAGCTCCAGCTGCATTAAAGATTGCTTGCGATTTAGTAGACGAGGGACATAAGACTCCGGAAGAGGCTGTTGCTATGATCGATCCTCGTAACCTTGATACATTATTACATCCACAGTTCGATGTTGCTGCACTTAAGGCTGCAACTCCACTTGGAAAGGGTCTTGGAGCTTCTCCAGGAGCTGCTTGTGGTAAGGTTGTATTTACAGCTGACGATGCTGAAGCATGGGCTGCAAGAGGAGAGAAGGTAGTTCTTGTACGTCTTGAGACATCTCCAGAAGATATCACAGGTATGAAGGCTGCTCAGGGTATCCTTACAGTACGTGGTGGTATGACATCTCACGCAGCCGTAGTTGCTCGTGGTATGGGTACATGCTGTGTATCTGGTTGTGGCGACATCACTATGGACGAGGAGAACAAGAAGTTCACACTCGCTGGACAGACATTTACAGAGGGATCTGAGATCTCTATCGATGGTACAACAGGTAACATCTACGCTGGACTTATCCCAACAGTTGATGCTTCTATCGCTGGTGAGTTTGGACGTGTTATGGCTTGGGCTGATGAAATCAGAACACTTAAGGTTCGTACAAATGCTGATACTCCTGCTGACGCTAAGAAGGCTCGTGAGCTCGGTGCAGAAGGTATCGGACTTTGCCGTACAGAGCATATGTTCTTCGATCCAGAGAGAATCGCTGCTTTCCGTGAGATGATCTGCTCTGATACAGAGGAAGAGAGAGAAGTTGCTCTTGACAAGATCCTTCCATATCAGCAGTCTGACTTCAAGGCTCTCTATGAGGCTCTTGAGGGATGCCCAGTAACTATCCGTTTCCTGGATCCACCTCTTCATGAGTTCGTTCCTACAGAGGACGCTGACATTGAGAAGCTTGCTAAGGCTAAGAATAAATCAGTAGAAGAGATCAAGGCTATCTGTGCATCACTTCATGAGTTCAACCCAATGATGGGACACAGAGGATGCCGTCTTGCTGTTACTTATCCTTCTATTGCTAAGATGCAGACAAAGGCTGTTATCCGTGCAGCGATTGAAGTACAGAAGGAGCATGCAGATTGGACAGTTAAGCCTGAGATCATGATTCCACTTGTATGTGAAGTTAAGGAGCTTAAGTATGTTAAGAATATCGTAGTAGAGACCGCTGATGCTGAGATCGCTGCTGCCGGTGTAAACCTTGAGTACGAGGTTGGTACAATGATCGAGATTCCAAGAGCTGCTCTTACAGCCGATGAAATCGCTACAGAGGCTGACTTCTTCTGCTTCGGTACAAACGATTTAACACAGATGACATTCGGATTCTCCCGTGATGATGCAGGTAAGTTCTTAAATGCTTACTATGATAAGAAGATCTTCGAGAGCGATCCATTCGCTAAGCTTGACCAGACAGGTGTTGGTAAGTTAATGGAGACAGCTATCAAACTTGGTAAGCCGGTTAATCCTAAGCTTCACGTTGGTATCTGTGGTGAGCATGGTGGAGATCCTTCATCTGTTGAGTTCTGCCACAAGATTGGTCTGGATTACGTTTCATGTTCTCCATTCCGTGTACCGATCGCTCGTCTTGCAGCAGCACAGGCAGCTATTGCCTCAAAATAGTGAACGGTTGTTCAAATATATGAGCGTGAAAGGCTAAGAAATAGCTTTAAATTTAGTTTTTAACGACCTTTAGAGGGGTGTCTTTTTAGACACCTCTCTTTTGCATATAAGATAAATTACAATCCGTCAATTTTGCATAGATAAAGTATTAAGAGAGAAAATCAATAGCGATACTGCTGTTACAAACAAATGGCACATATCCTCTCGTTACAGAAAGTAAGTCAATAGGGATTCATACAGTTCCATCACATTAAGTAGAAATGGGAAAAAGCACCATTGAACCAGACTGGTAGTGAGTAGAAGCATTTTAATCAGTTTACCATGTCGTTTTGTGTTATACTGTTTTATATTATTATTTAGCAGGAGGTATTATATATGTACAATTTTACATTCAACATTCCAACAAAAATTCATTTCGGAAAGGATACAATTTCGAGCTTATCAGAGCTTAAGACATATGGCAGTAAAGTGCTTTTAGTGTACGGAGGCGGCTCTATAAAGAAAAACGGTCTGTACGATACCGCAATGAAGATCCTTAAGGACGCGGGACTGACCGTGTTTGAGCTTAGCGGAGTGGAGCCAAACCCAAAGATTGAGACAGTCAGAAAGGGTGTTGAAATCTGTAAAAATGAGGGCATCGACATGGTGCTTGCAATAGGAGGCGGCAGTACAATCGATTGCTCAAAGGTTGTTGCAGCAGGTGCAAAGTATGATGGTGATGCATGGGATCTGGTGCTTGATGGCTCGAAGGTCAAGTCGGCACTTCCGATATTTGATGTGCTTACTCTTTCCGCAACCGGAACAGAGATGGATCCTTTTGCTGTTATCTCTGATATGTCTAAAAATGAAAAGTGGGGAACAGGATCGCCGTATATGGTGCCAACTATGTCAATATTAAATCCTGAATATACTTTTTCGGTATCAAAAAAACAGACTGCAGCAGGAACCGCAGATATGATGAGCCATACAATGGAGAATTATTTTTCTATGGAGAATGCTGACTGCCAGAAATTTATGGCGGAGGGATTGTTACGTACAATGATTAAAAATGGACCGGTTGCCCTCGCACAGCCTGACAACTACGAGGCCAGAGCAAACCTGATGTGGGCAGGCACACATGCAATCAACGGTGTTGTGGGTGATGGCTGTTCACCGGCATGGTGCGTACATCCTATGGAGCATGAGCTGAGCGCTTTCTATGATATTACCCACGGAGAGGGACTTGCAATACTCACACCGGCGTGGATGGAGCACATACTAAATGACGACACACTTCCGATGTTTGTGGAGTTTGCAAAAAATGTCTGGGGACTTTCCGGTGATGATGATTATGCACTTGCACACGCAGGCATTGATGCGTTGAAGAAATTCTTCTTTGAGACAATGGGCATTCCTGCAAATCTAAGAGCAGTAGGAATCACAGACGACAGGAACTTTGAGGTGATGGCTAAGAAGGCCTGCGATGGTTCAAAGGGATCGTTTGTACCGCTTAGTAAGGATGATATTGTGGAGATTTACAGAGCGGCATTCTAATAAATCGTTCCTATAAATAGCCGGACTAATACCATGATTAGTAACTTGACTGAAGTAAAGATGAATACAGAATGGTGCGAGTGTGTGTTTATAATTTTGTGGTCAGATCTGCGAAGCAGGGAACGTCTTCCCCAGATACCTGATACCGGATCTGCCCTACTCATTCTCATGCGCCATCTGCCCGGTATAATCCATCCGGAAGGCATCTCATGTAATAAAAAATTTATGCATAAAAGTAGAAAAAGTTAAAAATATCGTGGATATAGTGCTAGAATTGTTGAAAAAAGTAAGTTAAAATACAGGAAAACAACAGGTGTAAAGGGGAAATTTTATGGAATATTCAGCAATTTTTCATGATATGGATAAAAGGTTTAGCTATGCGGTTGATAAGGATTTATTCGTAATACGCGTGCAGGTAAAAAAGGATGACATGAAGGAGGTAATCCTTCACTATGAGGACAAGTATATACCTATGGATCGTAAGGATACCAGAAAGACAGTTCCGATGAAGAAGGTTGCTGTCTCACAGTTTCATGATTATTATGAAGCACAGATAAAAATGCATTTGATCTGTCTGCGTTACTTTTTCGAATTTACGGACACGCAGGGAGAAAAGGTATATTATGGAAATTATGAGTTTGATAAGGAATGCATTACAAACAGGGACAGAATGTTTGACTGTCCGCAGAACCTCCGGGAGGAAGAGATGTTTGAGGTGCCGGAGTGGGCGGCAAACAAGGTCGTGTATCAGATTTTTCCATCCCGTTTTGCAGCAACGGAGCCGGTAGACAAAGAACTGTGGTATAAAGCACCGATTACGCCTATGGATGACCTGCATGGAAATCTCAGGGGAATCATCGAACATATGGATGATATTCAGAATCTGGGAATTGATGTGCTGTATATGACACCTATCTTTCAATCAGATTCGTGCCATAAGTATGATACCACGGATTACTACCAGATAGACCCGTCCTTTGGAACCACAGAGAATCTAAAAGAACTGGTACAAAAAGCGCATGAGCGTGGTATGAAGGTAGTCCTGGATGCGGTATACAATCATACGGGAAGAGAATTTTTTGCGTTTGCGGATATTCTGGAAAATGGTGAAAAATCCAAATACCGGGACTGGTATTTTATTGATGGATTCCCACTTAAAAGCGAATGGGGAGAGATCCCAAACTTCAAATGTTTTGGTTATTATGGCGGAATGCCAAAGTTAAACCTGAAAAATCCTGAAGTTGAAAAATACATTACGGATGTTGCATGCTACTGGATTAAGGAATGCGATATTGACGGATGGAGACTGGATGTAGGGGACGAAATCAGCCATTTCTTCTGGAAAAATTTCAGAAAGGCAGTAAAGGCAGTAAAGAAAGATATGCTGATCATTGGGGAAATCTGGCATTATGCAGGAGATTTCCTTGAGGGGGATGAATGGGATACGGTCATGAATTATCCATTTTACCTGAACCTGATCGATCTGCTTGCAGACGAAAAGATTACGGTCAGCCAGTTCGTACAAAATCTTGGATATTTGAAGGGCCGCTTAAACAAAAACTGCTATCCCCTTATGTGGAATCTGATCGACAGCCATGATACTGCAAGATTTTTACATCTGTGTAACGACAATAAGAAAAAGCAGCATCTGGCAGCCGCTTTTCAGTTGTTACTGCCGGGAATGCCGATGATTTATTATGGAGATGAGTATGCGATGCCGGGAGCCAACGATCCGGACTGCAGACGGGGCATGTACTGGGATGAGGAATACCAGGACAAAGAGATGTATGAATGGTACAAGCGGCTGATTCAGGTCCGGAAAAGCCATGCATGCATTGTAGAAGGCGAACTGGCTGGGAGCGTCACAGAAGATGAGGAAGGGACAATTGTCCTGATCAGAAAAAATGGAGAGGAGACCATTGCCATGATTTTCAACTGCAGCAGCAGTGCAAAAAAATTTAATGAGTACACGCAGAAGTACAATCTGCTTACCGAAAACACCTTTGATGGAAAGGTAGAGGGATTTGATGCTGCGGTAATCGTTCTTTAAGAAGCCTTACGGCAGATGGTTTCCCGGGAGTTTGGCTGTGGAAAGAAGAGGGAAAGCACCAGTATTTCTGGTAATGTAAAGTACGGAGGATGATATGACGAATGTAAAAAAGAAGGATGGAAAACGTTTTGGGGCAATCGTACTTAGCCTGATATTATTGCTTTCCCTGGTGTTTCCATATCCAGCGATGGCAGACCAGACAGCGGCAGACCAGACAACGGCAGCTTCCGTTTATGCCATTCACAAGACAGGTGATGATAAGGAAAATTTTGTGATTGTTATCATGGGTGAGGGCTATACCCGGGAACAACAGGAACAATTTTTGAAGGATGCAACGGCAAAAGCACAGGGGCTGCTAAAGTGGTCCCCTTATAAAGAGTATTCTGACAGGATCAATATTTATGCGGTACAGACGGTATCCACTGAAACCGGTGTGGGCGTGATGTATGGGGAGTCGAACCCGGACACATATTTTCATGTGCAGGCATTCGGAAAATCCTGCTATTTTGCAAAGGACGGAGAAGACAAAGCCAGGGCACTGCGGGCAGAACTGGAGAGCAGATATCTGGATACCGGTGCAGCCGTTGGAACCATCCATATCATTTGTAATACGACGGCGAATATTGGTTCTTCTTCCAATGCGCTCTTTTCTTTTTCGGCAAATTCGGATGAGAATAAGCAGGGGGATGTCATGACCCATGAAATTTCCCACAGCATCGGAAGATTAGGCGATGAGTATGATAAAAAGATGCAGGGAGAAAATATTTCCGACACATCGGATCCGGATAAGATTAAATGGCATAAGATGCTGGGGTTCCGTGGAATCGGAATAACGGCAGCAGGAACAGAAACGGTATTTGCACCGAGCCGCGTCTGCATGATGCGGGATCTTGGGAATCCTTTCTGTGAAGTGTGCAAAATGGAACTGGCGCGGAGATTAAATAACCGTGATTATGTCAGCAGGCAGGAATCTGTTTATGTGTGCGATCCTGAAATTACAATTCCACATACCAGGACGGGAACACTTGACAGGGATAGTGACCAATACCGGATTGATGAGACAAATATCACAAAAGCAAATGGAAAGGATCTGGAATTCCGTACAGTCGTACAAAATATCGTGGATGCCAAACAGCATTTGAAGATTACTTTCCGCATTATTGGAGCAGACAATACGGTCAAATATGAAAAAGAAGAAACATATACCGTTCCGCCACACAGTAACTGGTATGATCCGGATGCTGCCAGAGAGTCCCTTTCTGTCACACTTCCTGCGGTAACTGGTCTGGTTTCCGGGGACAGACTGGAAGGAAAGATCATAGATGAGGATACCGGGAAAATTCTGGCTGATAATCAGACGGCAGGACAGGCATGGAGCACCGTAACGATTCGTTATATGCTGCAAAACGAAGACGGAACCGAAACAACAGTGCCTGATACGGCACCCGCGACCGTCTATGTACCAAAGAATTCTGCGTATACGTTAAGAAGTCCGGATTTATATGGATATACATGTGCAGGAAACAGTGCAAATCAGGGAGAAATAAACATCACAGAGGATCGTCAGGAGATCACTTATTATTACCGGAAAAACAGTGAGATGCCGGAAATACAAACCGTACCTGTCCGCGTAACTTATGATGGAAAACCCCATACATTTGATATCAAACAGGAAGATGGTGTACAAATCAGTTATAGTTTGACAGAAAACGGATCGTATACACAAACGGAGATGCCATTTTACACAGAAGCAGGCCAGTATAAGATTTATTTTAAAGCGGAAAAGGCATCTTTTATTCCAACATACGGGGAGGCTGTCCTGGAAATCGAAAAGGCTTCCACCAGTATGCAGCTGACTGCAAAAACCGATACGGTCAAAGGTGCGGGGACAGTAGATTTACAGCTTTGCAGACAGGGGATTCCGGAAGATGCCGGGATAAAAGTAACCTGTGATGTTTCCGGGATCACATTAGAAGAAAAGGGAACGGATCACTGGATGGCAGCACTTCCGAATGAAACGAAAACATATACGTTCACCGCATGCTATAATGGAAATGGCAACTATACAGGAAGTAAGGCAGATTGCAAGGTCCGTGTAATGGCGGATCATTCCCAGACCGGGGGCGGTTCCGGTGGCAGTTCAAGTGGCGGTTCCGGCGGAATATCCGGAGGCGGTTCAAGTGGTGGTTCCGGCGGAAGTTCGGGTGGAAGTTCCGGAGGCAGCTCCGGCGGAGGCTCCGGTGAAAATGCCGGTGGAAGCACGGACGGATCATCTGGCAATGTTTCACCGGATTCCGGCACATTACCGGCACCGGATCATGCAAAAGAAGAACCGGGGAATGTGACACCGCCACCCGCAGCAGATACGTCCGTTTCTGTTAAGGATATTAATGTCAAAGCAAAAACTGCAGTTAAAAATAATACGGTCAAAGTGAAGAATATTGCAGCAGTTTTGAAAAAAGAAATTACAAAGGCAGAAAAAGAACAGGGTGGCAGGATAAAAGACCTGTCTGTTGAAATAACTTTTGACCCGGGAAAAGCCGAAAACTGGAAGAATCTGCATCTTGAAATGGACAGGCAGGCGGTAAATTTACTTGTCAAAAAGAATGTAAAAGAATTGAAGGTCAATGGTGGCAATGTAAATCTTACCTTTGATTCGAAGGCATTAAAAGAATTAAAGAAAGAAATGAATACAGCTGCGGTTATCAAAATAAAACAGGCTGACAAGAAAAATCTTTCTGCCAGGGCAGGGAAAATTATTGGAAAACGTCCGGTTTATGATTTTTCCGTCACAGGAATAAAGAAAAAGCAGTCGTCTGTCCTGAAAAAGGGACGGATCAGGGTTGCTGTTTCCTATAATGCTTCAAAAAAGGAAAAAGACAAAAAGATTTTTGCATATAAAATTGATAAACACGGTGCAGCAGTTAAGATACCGGGCTCTTATTATGATTCCGATACAAAGACCGTTAACTTTGTAAGCCGTGGGTTTTTCACAGTTGCAGTAGGCTGTGAAAAGTGAAAAGTGAAAAGTGCCTCGGATGACTATTGAGCACATAAAAAAACATCGTTCACGTTAAAAAAACTGTAATTCATGTCGAAAAAGACAAAAACCGGTTTTAATTTGGTATAATGATAGAACTCATTTTAGTAAAAATGAGTTCATACCGTGAATGATGGAGGGGATAACAATCATCGTTTTAGAAGAAATATTAATGGCAAACGGATTGACCGTGTTAATGATGTGGTTCCTTTTGTTTTGCAGACGAAAGAACAGAGAGAGCCTTCATGTGGGAGATAAAATATATGATGGAATAGCAATCGTAAATTTAGTGGGTGCATTGTCTGAAACCATTGCTTTTCTCGTAGATGGAAAACAGTTTACTGGCAGCCGGCAGATTAATTATATCTCTAACAGCATATGCTTTATAGGGACAGTCAGTATGGGTATGCTTTGGTGTATGTACGTGGAATTGCGTATCTATCGAAATTATAAAAGAATGGTTCAAAAAGCAGGAGTGGAGATATTTCCCTGGCTGGTAGAAGTAATTATGGTTTTATGTAATCTGTTTGGAACAGGGATTATGTTTAAAATATCCGGGGAGAATGTATACCAGAGAACTGCCGGTGCGCTGGTGGGATATATTTCGCTTGTCATATATTTTGCTTACAGTATCTATCTGGTGTATCATTCCAAAAAACAAGGGGTTAACCTGAATTTTTTCCCGGTGATCTATTTCGTTGGTCCTTGTTTTGCAGGTGTAGTTATCCAGTTCCTTTTTTATGGAATTACATCATCATGGGTGCTGGTTGCGGTCGCATTGATATTTGTGCAGATGCAGTCATACGCAGAGAGTTTGTATATGGATGAGCTTTCCGGATTATACAACCGGAGATATTTTAATGCGGTGCTTGCGGAAAAGAAAATTGCAAGCCAGAAATCCTTATATGGAATCATGATGGATGTAAACGATTTCAAGTGTATTAATGACAATTTAGGCCATAGTACGGGTGATAAGGCTATTTGTACGTTGGGAAATATACTCATCAGATCCATACCGGATGCTGGTATGGCAATCCGGTATGCGGGAGATGAGTTTATTGTGCTGCTGTCAGGTGTTGATACGGAGCGTGTCTTAGCGACAATGGAGGAGATTGATCATAATCTGTCCCGGTTTAATGAATCCGGGATAGAACCGTTTCGTTTAAGTGTTTCCATGGGATACACGGAATTTGGGACAGAAGATGATGCAGAAACTTTTTTAATGCATATGGATGAGAAAATGTACGAGGAAAAACGGAAATATCATATGCGAAAGAAATCAGCCGGTCTGGAAAATAAAGTATAGCATTACGCTCCTGTCATTTGCCGGATAACTATTGCAATGGCACAAGAAAAGAAAATATTATAATATTCAAACGAGTAGCAGACTGGTGGAAATCCGGTTTTGCTGCTCGTTTTTATATTTATGGTTACAGGCAGGGATGCTCCAGATTTCAAGACAGTAAATAACCGTGTTATGGTAAAAAATAACGGTTTTTCTCAAAAATATACAATTTAAACTTGAAAAATATAAAAATATATGCTAATTTATACAAAAAGAAATTTCGTAAAATTTCGTAATGAAGGGAGAAAAGCAAATGACAAGAAAACGTATAAGCGCATTGGGGATGGCAATGCTTATGCTTATCATGACAATCAGTACTGTAATACTTGATACAGTATCGGTCAAAGCGGATGGAGGTCCTGTGATAGAATTTCATTATCACAGGGCAGATGGTGATTATGATCCATGGTCTGTATGGATGTGGGCCGAGGGACAGGAAGGAAATGACTATCCTTTAGAGGCTAAGGATGGTGATGCAGTTGCCAGAATTGAAATTTCAGCCGGTGTGACTTCTGTAGGATTTATTGTAAGAACACAGGATTGGGCGAAGGATTATGAAGAGGATCAGTTCATTGACATATCAGAAATGGTATCAGGAACCGTGATCGTTAAAGTCGAATCAGGTGTTGAGGGGTATACAAAGGAATACGGTGATGATGCAGTAAGGGGAATAAAGCTTAATACTGCAAAGTACAATGGGGATAAGACGATCACAGCCACAATGACTGGTGATATTGAAGGAGAACTTAAAAATGCCTTTAAGGTAGAAGGTAAAGATGGGGAAATTCAGGTAGCAGATGTAAAAGAGGGAGATGATTCTACCTATACACTTACTCTGAAAGAGGAACTTGACAGTTCAAAGAGTTACCAGATTACATATGATGGTACCGTAAGTGATATCAGAATGCCAATCATATATTCAACAAAAGAATTTGAAGATGAGTATACATATGATGGGGATGATCTCGGTGCTGCATGGAGTAAGGACAGCACAACATTCAGGGTGTGGGCACCTACTTCTGAGAAAGTTATGCTTAATTTATACGAGACAGGAGATCCGGACGATAAAGAGCCGAAAGAAAGCATTGAGATGAATGCCGATAAAAATGGAACATGGGTTGCAAAAGTGGATGGGGACTTAAATGGAACCTACTACACATACAGTTCAACAATCGATGGTTCAACAAAAGAAGCCTGTGATCCATATGCCAGAACGACTGGTGTAAATGGACAGCGTGCCATGGTAATCAATCTTGAAGAGACAAATCCTGATGGTTGGGATAAGGATACCAATCCACATGCAGGAGAGAGCATTAATGATGCGATCATCTACGAATTACAGATGCGTGATTTATCAGCAGACGAAAGTTCCGGCATAAAAAATGTTGGTAAATTCCTTGAAATGACAGAGACAGGAACAAAGACCAAAGATGGTATTTCAACTGGAATTGATCATATTAAGGAACTTGGTGTGACACATGTGCATTTACTTCCAATCTATGATTTTGGTTCCGTAGATGAAGGAAATGATCAGTCGAATTTATATAACTGGGGATATGATCCGGTTAACTACAATGTACCGGAGGGTTCCTATTCTACAGATCCACACAATGGGGATGTGCGTGTAAAAGAGGCAAAACAGATGATTAAGTCTATGCATGATAACGGACTTAGCGTTGTAATGGATGTGGTATACAATCATGTTATGAGTGCAGATGATTTTTGTATCAATAAACTTGTTCCGGGATATTTTTCACGTATCAATGAAGACGGTTCGTATTCAAACGGCTCAGGATGTGGAAATGATACAGCATCCGAGAGAAACATGGTACGGAAATATATTGTGGATTCCGTATGCTACTGGGCAGATGAATATCATATGGATGGTTTTAGATTTGACCTGGTTGGACTTTTAGATACCGATACCATTAATGAGATTGTAGAGGAAGTACACAAGACACATCCGGATGTCATTTTCTATGGGGAAGGATGGACAATGGAGACCGGTGTCACAAAAGATAATGTGACAATGGCTACACAGGGAAATTCAGCTTCCACTCCGGATTTCGCATTTTTCAACGACAATATTCGTGATGGATTAAAAGGAAGCGTATTTGATACTGCAACATTCGGATTCGTATCAGGAGCGACGAATGCAGAGAAGAAAATGGCAGATTCATTCATGGCAAATGAGTCATGGTGCAAAGAGCCAAGCCAGATTATCAACTATGCATCATGCCATGACAATAACACACTTTTTGACAGAATTGCAGGTTCTAAAACAACTTCGAGTGAAGAGGACATCATAAAGATGAATAATCTTGCAGCAGCATTTTACATGACTGCAGAAGGTGTGCCATTTTTGCAGGCAGGAGAGGAAATGCTTCGCACAAAGGTCAATGATGATGGAACATTCAATTCAAACTCATACAATGCAGGAGACGAAGTAAACAGCATTAAGTGGGATACATTATCCGACAAGAAATACGCAGATGTATTTGAATACTATAAGGGACTTATTAAGTTCAGAAAGGCACATCCGGCACTTCGATTATCTACATCAGAGGATGTGAAAAAATATGTAAAATCCGTAGAAGGACTTGGGGATAATATTGTAGGAATTAATATAAAGGGCGGTCAGAAAGACGAAAGTGCAAAAGAGATGTATCTTCTTTTTAATGCAAACACTGACAAGGCAAAAGTTACAATTCCGGAAGGAAAATGGAAAGTCTGCATAAACGGACAGAAAGCTGGCGTTGAGACAATTGAGACAATCAAGGGTGGCGAGTATACAATGGATGGTATCAGTGCACTTGTACTTGTAAAACAGGATGGTGCATCCATGACGATTGTTATTGTTCTGATCGCAGCAGCGGTAGTTGTTGCAGCAGGAGTTGTTATTGTTGTAATGAAAAAGAAAAAAACAAATAAATAAGACAGAGGATGCGGTTAAAAATTATTTAAAAGAATTTTAATAAGAAAATCAAAGATTGCGTGTTATAATGAGCCTGTCAGAATGTATGAAAATGACGGAAGGTGAGGATAAGCGTATGAGAACTTATGGACGAATCTTGAAAAATATAGCCGCAGTCGCAACCTTGCTTGCGCTGCTATCATTATTACTGCCTTTTTGCAGGGTTCCGGCAGATGGACAAAATCTGGTATTGTCCGGTATGGATGTGATCAAAGCGGGCGCAAGAGCGGGATATACTTATTTTACGACTGGGAGCATTCCGGATACCTTTGTTTTAAAGACACCAGTTACAGTAGGAACATTAAAAAGCGCACTTTCTTATGTGCAGGGGGCAGGGCTGACACGGATACTGTTAGTTTGTGCTGTGGCAGTATTGCTTCTGGTATTACTTGCGTTTTTTTCCATGTGTATGCTGTTATTGGCAGAAGGAAAGAAAACAATGGTATTTCCAACGTTGTTTACCGCGGTAATTGTGTTGCAGCTTGCGGTTGTTTTTGTCGTATTTCCGGCACTGAAACTGTTTTTCCTGAAGGGCGTGTATTTGTTTGCAATACTGGTTGTCATTGCTATGGTCTGTATTATGATTGGATGGATCACAGGCGGATACTGCAGACCAAAAACAGAAGATGGCCGGGAAAGACCGGTGCGTGAAGCAAATGATAAAGAAAACCGTTTCGGGCGAAACGGACGGAAACGAACATTCCACCGCAGAAAAAAATCCGGAAAGAAGAAAAAGAAATCTTCCCGTAAGAGCCGGGGTAACAAAGACTCCGGAAAGGATAATGCGAAGCAGCAGACGGCTGAGGGAGCGAAGCGGATGGAGTGGAAGGAATGCGAGATTTCCTACGATCCGTCCACGCACATGTACCGGATCAATAATACAGGGGAAAACCAGATACTCCTGTTAAAAGATGAGCAGATCGTTGGAATCGTAGAGCCGAATGCCCGTGTCCGCATAGAGCGTCCGGTCATGCTACAGGTAAAGGAGACAAAAGAAAGCCTGCAATTGAAATAAAATGATTGCATAACTTTCTGGAAAATGGCAATACTTTTCCAGAGGTGATGATATTATGAAAAAACAAAAACCAGTTCATGTCGGAATTATTCCGGATGGAAATCGCAGATGGGCGGTAGCGCATGGTCTATCCAAAGCAGATGGATATCATTATGGATTAGAACCGGGGCTTCGCCTTCTGCAGCAGGCAAAAGTGTATGGAATACAGGAACTCACATATTATGGCTTCACCGTAGACAACTGCAAACGGCCGCATGACCAGTTTGTAGCATTTCAAAAAGCATGCGTGGAAGCGGTACAATTCTTAACAACAGAAGGGGCAGATCTGTTGGTCATCGGTAATACCGAATCGAAATGTTTCCCGGAAGAATTAAAAAAATATACAACACGGACCTCTGTAAATGGTGGAGGAATCAAATTGAATTTTCTCGTGAATTACGGATGGAAGTGGGATTTATCTCATATATTGCAGGATGGACTGCCATATTCTTCGGACATATCAAGAATCGATATGATTGTGAGATGGGGCGGGATGCGGCGTTTATCCGGCTTTCTTCCGATTCAGTCCGTGTATGCAGATTTTTATGTGGAAGATAAGCTGTGGCCGGATTATGAAAATGCAGATTTTCGAAAGGCAATGGCATGGTATGAAAACCAGGATGATACTTTTGGTGGTTAAATGACACAAATGTAGTAATGAAAACTATATAATATAGAAAAAGATACAATAATATATTGACAACGATACAACATTCTCCTATACTTAAAATAGTTTGATAGTCAAATAATTGCACGATCAAACAAAAGTTAAAGCTGGAGGAAACACATGATTACAGGGAAACATAAATTAAAAGAACTTCGTATTGGGGATAAAATCGCAAAACTTCCAATTATACAAGGCGGTATGGGAGTCGGCGTCAGCCTTAGCAGCCTGGCGGGCGCTGTTGCAAAAGAAGGTGGTGTGGGAGTGATTTCTACCGCACAGATCGGTTATGAGGAAGAAGGATTTGAAAACAATCAGGCAGAGTGCAATTTACGTGCAATCCGCAAACATCTGCAGCGGGCAAAGGAAATTGCCTGTGGAAACGGACTTGTGGGTGTCAATATTATGGTTGCGTTAAAGCACTACAAAGAACACGTAAAAGCAGCTGTCGCGGCAGGGGCAGATGTGATTATCAGCGGGGCCGGACTTCCGATGAATTTACCGGAACTGATCGGTGAAAAATGCAAAACAAAAATTGCACCGATTGTTTCCTCAAAACGTGCGACACAACTGATCTTAAAAATGTGGGCACATCGTTATAACCGGACCGCCGATTTTATTGTAGTAGAGGGACCGAAAGCCGGTGGACATCTTGGCTTTTCACAGGAACAGTTGCAGGATGTACCGGCCATTGATTTTGATGACGAAGTAAAAGAAATCGTTGCATGTAAAAAGGAATACGAACAAAAATTCGATACAGAAATTCCGGTGATCGTTGCCGGTGGAATTTTTGACGAAAACGATATTGCACATGCATTAGACCTTGGCGCAGATGGCGTGCAGATTGCCAGCCGCTTTGTGGCAACCAAAGAATGTGATGCGTCTGAGGCTTATAAGGAAGCATACATAAATGCAACGGAAGAAGATGTGAATATTATCCAGAGTCCGGTTGGAATGCCGGGACGTGCGCTGTACAACAAATTCATTAAAAATATGGAGAAGGCTAGACTGCCTATCTCAAAGTGCTATAATTGTCTGGAGAAATGTAATCCGCAGAAAGTACCATATTGCATTACCCGGGCACTGATCGATGCAGTCAGAGGGGACGTGGACAATGGACTGGTATTCTGCGGGGCAAACGTGGGAAGGATTCACGAAATGACAACGGTACATCAGCTGATGAAAGATTTGACCCGGTCGTTCGTATAAATTTTTATGTACTATGATTTGACAAAAGGAAAGATTTTCAGGTATCTGGTATATGAAGAAGGCAGTACGCCAAAAGAAGAATGGATAAATTCACATAAGGAGACAAAAGAAAGTGAATACATTGCAGAGACAGTTGTTTGACTTGCAGGATCTGAAATACCGTGAGTTTCACAGCAAACTTATGCCGGGGATTGCAAAAGAGACGATTATCGGAATCCGGACGCCGGTTTTAAGAAATTTTGCAAAAGAGTTCCGAAAAACAGATGAGGCAAAGCTTTTTCTCGCGGAACTTCCGCATCAGTATTATGAAGAAAATAATATTCACATGATTCTTATCGCACAAATCAGGGATTATGAGACCTGTATCGCAGAAGTGAACCGGTTCCTTCCTTATATCAATAACTGGGCAACATGTGATCTGCCGCAGCCAAAATGTTTTGGGGCACATAAAAAGGAACTGTTGCAGGAGGTACATAAGTGGATTGCTTCGAACGAGACCTATACGATTCGCTACGGAATTGGAACACTGATGCGCTTTTATCTGGACGAGGATTTTGATCCGTCTTATGTTGCACTGGTGGCTCAGGTGAAATCGGAAGAATATTATGTGAATATGATGATTGCATGGTATCTGGCGACTGCACTGGCAAAACAGTGGGAAAGTGTGATTCCTTATCTGGAGCAGCGAAAGCTTCCAGAATGGGTACATAGAAAGACGATTCAGAAGGCAGTAGAAAGTTATCGCATTACGCAGGAGCAGAAAGTTTACCTGAAAAGCCTGCGGTAAAAAGAAAAGGTGGGTGTCAAGAAAAAATACTTGACACCTGCTTTTGCGTGTGTTAAAGTATCCAAGGTGATTGATGTGGAAGAAAAGTTAGAACAAACCTATTTATATGATTTTTATGGCGAATTACTGAACGAGCATCAGCGCCAGATATATGAAGATTTCGTGTTTAATGATCTTTCTCTTGGAGAGATTGCTTCGGAGGAAGGCATCAGCCGGCAGGGTGTGGCGGATATGATTAAGCGCTGCAGCAGGAAGCTTTCAGATTATGAGAAGAAGCTTCACCTGGTGGAGAAATTTTTATCAATCAAGCAGGATGTGGAAGAAATCCACTCGCTGACACAGAAGTTCCATGAATCGAAAGACGAAAAGGTTATGGAACATATTGCAACAATATCAAATCAGATCTTAGAGGAGTTGTAGGATGGCATTTGACAGTCTTTCCGAAAAACTGCAAAACGTATTCAAGAATCTGCGCAGCAAAGGTCGTCTGACAGAAGATGATGTAAAGACAGCTTTGAAGGAAGTCAAGATGGCATTGCTTGAAGCCGATGTAAACTTCCGTGTAGTTAAGAAGTTTGTCAAGGATGTGCAGGAACGCGCAATCGGTCAGGATGTTATGAGCGGATTGAATCCGGGACAGATGGTCATCAAGATCGTAAACGAAGAGATGGTCAATCTCATGGGATCTGAGACAACCGAGATTGCATTTCGCCCGGGCAAGGAACTTACCGTAATCATGATGGTTGGTCTTCAGGGTGCAGGTAAGACAACGACCACGGCAAAAATCGCAGGAAAACTGAAAGCAAAAGGCAAGAAAACACTTCTTGCAGCCTGTGATGTATATCGTCCGGCAGCGATTGAACAGTTGCAGATCAATGGAGAAAAGCAGGGCGTGGAAGTATTTTCCATGGGTGACAAGAACAAACCTGCGGATATTGCAAAAGCAGCAGTAGAGCATGCAAAGAAAAATGATTGCAATGTATTGATTATCGATACAGCAGGCCGTCTTCATGTAGATGAAGATATGATGGCTGAGCTGGTTGAGATAAAAGAAGCCGTCAATGTGTTCCAGACGATTCTGGTTGTAGATGCTATGACCGGACAGGATGCAGTGAATGTTGCTTCCACTTTCGATGAAAAGATTGGCATCGATGGTGTTGTACTCACCAAGTTAGATGGTGATACAAGAGGTGGTGCGGCACTTTCTATCCGCGCAGTGACCGGTAAACCAATCCTGTACGCAGGAATGGGTGAGAAACTTTCCGATTTGGAACAGTTTTATCCGGATCGCATGGCTTCCCGTATTCTTGGAATGGGCGATGTGCTTACCATGATTGAGAAAGCACAGGAGAACATTGATGAGGAGAAAGCCAAAGAACTTGAGCAGAAGATGCGCAAGAATGAATTTGACTTCGATATGTATTTAGAGTCGATGAGTCAGATGAAAAAAATGGGTGGTCTTTCCAGTCTGATGGGAATGATGCCAGGACTCGGCGGTGCAGGTAAGATGCCTGATATCGATACGGATGAAGCAGAGAAAAGCATGAAACGTATCGAAGCAATCATTCACTCCATGACACCAAAGGAGAGAACAAATCCAAATCTGTTGAATCCAAGCCGTAAGAACCGTATTGCAAAAGGCGCAGGCGTGGATGTTGCAGAAGTCAACCGACTGGTAAAACAGTTCGAACAGATGAAGAAAATGATGAAACAGATGCCGGGCATGATGGGCGGCAAAGGTAAACGTGGTAAAAGAGGAATGTTCAAAGGACTTCCCTTTTAGATAAAATAATAAAACCTATGAGGAGGTGAAAATAATGGCAGTAAAGATCAGATTAAGAAGAATGGGACAGAAGAAGGCTCCTTTCTATAGAATCGTTGTTGCAGATTCCCGCTCTCCAAGAGATGGAAGATGTATCGAAGAAATCGGAACTTACGATCCAACAAAGGATCCAAGTGAGTATCATGTTGACGCTGAGCTGGCTAAGAAGTGGTTATCAAACGGAGCACAGCCTACAGAGACAGTTAACCGTATCTTCAAGGCAGCAGGTATTGAAAAATAGGAAATAAGGGGTGGATGTAATGAAAGAATTAGTTGAAGTAATTGCAAAATCACTCGTTGATTTTCCAGATGAGGTTGTTGTAACGGAGACCGAAAGCGAAAAAGGCACCATTTTGGAGCTTCGCGTTGCGCAGTCCGATATGGGCAAAGTGATCGGTAAGCAGGGCCGCATTGCGAAAGCAATCCGTTCTGTTGTGAAAGCAGCAGCTTCAAAAGAAGACAAGAAGGTTATTGTTGAGATTATGCAATAATCATCCGGGGAGCATAGAATTTACTATGCTCCTTTTTAAAATAAATGGGTTCTGAATAGTTACAGTATATAAACGAATAACGGAGATAGTAGATGGAAGAGTTATTACAGGTAGGGGTAATTACAACAACACATGGTGTGCGCGGAGAAGTGAAAGTGTTTCCGACAACCGATGATCCGGCACGCTTTAAGAAATTGAAAGATGTCATCCTTGACAATGGAAAAGTAAAAAAAGATCTTGAAATTGAAAACGTAAAGTTTTTCAAGAATATGGTCATTCTGAAATTCAAGGGTTTGGATAATATAAATGATGTGGAGCGTTTTCGCCAGGCGAAGCTTTTCGTTACGAGAGAGAACGCGGTAGAGTTAGAAGAAGATGAATATTTTATTGCCGATCTCATCGGCATAAATGTCACTTCCGATGAGGGCGAAGAGTTAGGAACCATTAAGGATGTATTGCAGACAGGGGCAAATGATGTGTATGTGATTGCAAAAGAAAATACACCGGATCTGCTTGTGCCGGCAATACATGACTGTGTTCTTGCGGTGGATATAGAGGCGCAGACGATGACAGTTCATTTGCTCGATGGCTTACGGTAGATTGGAGTTTGTATGAATTTTCATATTCTGACACTTTTTCCGGAGATGGTAATGCAGGGACTGATGACAAGTATTACCGGACGGGCAGTAAAACAAAATAAGATAGGAATTGAAGCGGTCAATATTCGCGATTACACACAAGACAAACATAAGAAAGTAGACGATTATCCGTACGGTGGAGGGGCGGGAATGCTGATGCAGGCACAGCCGGTATATGATGCATACCGAAGTGTTGCGGATCAGCTTCCGGAGAACGCCAAAAAACGCGTGGTTTATGTGACACCACAGGGAACGCCATTTACGCAGCAGATGGCACAGGACTTCGCCGGGCAGGACAATCTCATTTTGCTGTGCGGACATTATGAGGGAATTGACGAGCGCGTACTTGAAGAAATTGTTACAGATTATGTTTCCATTGGCGATTATGTACTTACAGGTGGAGAACTGGCATCCATGGTCATTGTTGATGCGGTGGCGCGCCTTGTGCCGGATGTGCTGAACAATGGGCAGTCGGCGGAGACAGAATCATTTCATGGAAATCTTTTGGAATATCCACAGTATTCCCGCCCGGAAGTTTGGCATGAAAAGGCAGTGCCGGAAGTGTTGCTTTCCGGGAATCAGAAAAAGATAGAAAGCTGGCGCAGAGAACAGGCTGTCATTCGTACAAGGAAACGCAGACCGGATCTGTATGAAAAATATGATCGTCTGCAGCAGTGCATCCGGATTTTAATGAAGCAAAAGCTTTTGCATATGGACATGATCGAACTGATTCATCGTGGACGCGCACATCTTGTGTATCAGCAGGGGGGCGAAATTCTCTTAAAGGATATGTTGACGGGCATCTATTTTCACACACGGATGCAGCAGCTTACAGATTTTAAGGACTGGAAACTCCTGGAATATCTGAAGGCGCATGACGAGAACATTTCCTGCATGGTGACGCATCAGGAGGGCATGGTGGACGCCATCAGGACGGAACTTGGACTTTCCGTAAGCGAGGAATGCTGGCAGGTCGTTTATACAAAACGGGAAAAAATGCCGGTAAGAGGACTTTATGGACCGAATGGTATCCGCAAAGAAGATGGGCTGTGTATCCGCCTGCTGGATGAAACATCGCAGGATTTTGTGATTGAACATTATGAAATCGGCGACGAATCTTATGTACGGTCACGGATTCGCAATAAAGCGGTGTATGGTGCTTTTTACGGAGAGGAGATCGTAGGATTTGCCGGGCAGCATGAGGAAGGCAGTCTTGGCATGCTTTTTGTACTGCCGGAATACCGAAGTCGGCGTGTGGCGGCAGCGCTGGAGACGTATATGATCAATCTGTCCGTAGAGCGTGGCGAAGTGCCATACGGACATGTGATTATTGGAAATACTGCATCCGAAAAGATGCAGGAAAACCTTGGCTTGTGCAAGGCAAAAGGCAAGGTATACTGGATGAGCAAAAAATCGTGAGATTATGCAAAAAGTGCTTGCTTTTTGTAGTGAGTTATGCTAATTTATTAATGTTGTGAATAAAAAATGACGGTCCTCTGTCACCAGAGAGGTGTTAGCGAACGTCAAATCAATCAGGAGGTCACAAAATGAACGCAAGTGAAATTATCAAGAACATTGAGGCAGAGCAGTTAAAGGCTGACGCACCACAGTTTTCCGTAGGTGATACTGTTAAAGTATACGGAAAGATCAAAGAGGGTAACAGAGAGCGTATCCAGGTATTCGAAGGAACTGTTATTAAGAAACAGGGTGGAAGCAACCGTGCTACATTTACTGTAAGAAAGCTTTCTAACGGTGTTGGTGTTGAGAAGACATGGCCTTTACATTCTCCAAACGTAGAGAAGGTAGAGATCGTACGTAAAGGTAAAGTACGTCGTGCTAAACTTTACTACTTAAGAGATCGTATAGGAAAAGCTGCAAAGGTAAAAGAATTAGTAAAATAATCTTGCTTCAAAGGGAGCCGGTACATTGTACCGGTTCTTTTTATTTGCCATATTGGAAATTCCTTTGGAATTTTCAGTACAGTAAAAGCGTATAGTAAATGCGCCTTATCCTTGAAAATTATGTGAGAATCATATATGATGTTAGTGGTAAAAATGGAAAGAGGATTATAAAGTGAAAAGACGAAATGGGCTGAACTTCAGCAGGAGAAGACGAAAATTTAATATGCCGCTTTTTAAAGAGGTAATGTCGTGGGTAATCGAATGTGCAATTGTAATTTTTATTGCTCACACACTGGTTACTTTTTTTGGCTGTCGGACGACGGTTGTCGGTAATGCCATGAACGATACACTGACGAACGAGGAACAGATTCTCGTGAATCGGTTTGTTTATAATGTATCAAGTCCAAAGCAGGGAGATGTGATTGCGTTTCTTCCGAATGGAAACGAAAAATCCCATTATTATGTGCGTCGTGTGATCGCGTGTCCGGGGGATACGATCCAGATCAAAGAGGGCGTTGTGTATGTCAATGGAGAGGCATATCAGGAAAAGATTACAGTAGCATCCATAGAGGATGCGGGTGTGGCTTCCGAGGAGATTAAGCTTGGAAACGATGAATATTTCGTGCTCGGTGATAACCGGAATAACAGCGAGGATAGCCGATTGGCCAATATTGGAAATGTAAAGAAATCTTATATTATCGGAAAAGCATGGTTTTATTTCAAATCCATCGGAAATATGGGATTTATTCATTGATTTGCAAATGATATGTCGGAAAAGGAAAGGTAAAAATTATGAATTTTCAGTGGTACCCTGGTCATATGACTAAAGCAAAACGACAGATGCAGGAAGATATCAAGCTGATTGATCTGGTGATTGAACTGGTGGATGCACGCATTCCGCTGAGCAGTCGCAATCCAGATATCGACGAACTTGGAAAAAATAAATACCGGCTGATACTGATGAATAAAGCGGATCTTGCGGACAAGCGGGCAACGGATGCATGGAGTCAGTTTTTCCGGGAAAAAGGATATTTTGTAGTGAGCCTTGATGCAAGAAGCAAAAGCGGCATGAAGTCCATTACAGACATTATTATGGAAGCATGCAAGGAGAAGATTGAAAGAGACCGCAAGCGTGGTATCAAAAACCGTCCGGTGCGTGCGATGGTAGTAGGTATTCCGAATGTTGGAAAATCTACTTTTATCAATTCCTATGCGGGAAAAGCCTGTGCAAAAACAGGAAATAAACCGGGTGTGACAAAAGGAAAACAGTGGATTCGCCTGAGCAAGAATGTAGAACTTCTGGATACACCGGGTATTTTGTGGCCGAAATTTGAAGACCAGGCGGTTGGTCTTCGGCTGGCACTGATCGGTTCAATCAAGGATGAAATTTTAAACATAGATGAGCTTGCATTGGAACTGATCAATTTTCTGACAGAAAACTATCAGGGAATCCTTACAGAGCGGTACGATGTGGATGAGACACAGAAAGGAACTGATATTCTGTGTGAGATCGCAACGAACCGCAAATGCATCGGAAAAGGTGGAGAACTTGATTATAGTAAGGCGGCAGCGCTTGTTATTGACGAATTCCGTAGCGGATGCCTTGGTCGTATTACCTTAGAGCGTCCATAAAAAGAGCGTCAGGTTATCTGTAAAACGGATACACAGGGACGGAGAAAAGTATAATGGAAGAAAAACAAAAAGAAACAGTAGAAAAAATCGGCAGTATCAAAGAACGCCTTGCGCAGACAGATACGGAACAGTTGATGGAGTTCGTGCAGGTATACGAAAGTGACAGCAGGGCGGGTGTACAGAAACTTGTAGAGACGGCCCGAAAACGCTTTGATAAGCTGCAACAGGAAAAAATACGAACTGAAAACTTAAAGAAATACGAAAAAGAGTACGATAACTATACATATATCTGTGGAATTGATGAAGTTGGAAGAGGGCCATTGGCAGGACCGGTCGTGGCAGCGGCTGTGATCTTACCGAAGGATTGCGATATTTTATATATCAATGATTCCAAGAAACTTTCGGCAGCAAAACGTGAAGAATTGTATGATGTTATCATGGAAAAAGCGGTGTCGGTCGGAATCGGAATGGTCGGACCGGAGAGGATTGATGAAATCAATATCTTGCAGGCAACGTATGAGGCGATGCGCCAGGCAATTGGACAGTTAGATCCGCAGCCAGATTTACTCTTGAATGATGCGGTGACCATTCCAAAGGTTGAGATTTATCAGGTTCCTATTATCAAGGGAGATGCAAAAAGTATATCCATAGGTGCAGCTTCCATTATCGCGAAAGTTACCAGAGACCGGTTGATGGAAAACTATGAAGATATTTATCCGGGCTATGGATTTGCTGCGAACAAAGGTTATGGTTCGGCAGAACATATTGCAGCATTGAAAAAACTCGGTCCGACTTTGATCCACAGGGCAACTTTTATCAAAAACTTTGTGTAAAGGTGTAACGCAATAGAAGTATCGCAAAGTGAGAGCAGAATGTCAGGAGTAGGATATGCAGATTTCAGATTTGGTAGGACAATATAATCAGGCATCAGCTTCCGGAGCAGAAACACTTACGGGAACGAAAGGCGTGGAGAATCTTGTGTCGTCCCTGCGCTCGCTGACAAAAGGAAATATTTTTGAGGGCACGGTCAGTTCTATGAAAAATGGACGAGTGACACTTGCGTTGTCGAACGGACAGCAGATTTCTGCCCGCATTGAGGGAAAAGTCCAGCTTTCGTTAGGGCAGTCGATGTTCTTTCAGGTGAAATCTAACGATGGATCGCAGATTGCTATTCGCCCATTTTCGGTAGAGGGAACAGGGGCGAATTATACACTTCTGCAGGCATTGTCAGCCGCAGGAGTTCCAACAGAATCGAATTATCTTTCCATGGTGAACCGCATGATGGAAGAACAGATGCCGATTGACAGAAACAGCATTCAGCAGATGGCAAGAATGGTGAATGCACATCCGGAAATCGATGTGCAGACATTGGTACAGTTGAATAAACTGGGAATTACCATTAATGAGCAGAATGCGGCGCAGTTTGAAAATTATCTGGACGACAAGCAGGCGATTACCAATGACTTTGATCAGCTGATTGAAGAATTGCCACAGGTGTTGGAGAGTGAATCGCTTTCGCCACAGCAGATGAGAAATTTTGGAAGTGAATTTTTGCTTGCTTTGACGGACGGACTGGAAGATGTTCCATTGCAGAATAATGGACTTGTTTCACAGGAGATGCTGACGGAATCTGTTGCACAAAATACGATTGAAAAAAATATTACAGATGGAAACAGTTTAGAAAAAAGCGCCATTTTAGAAAATGGTGAATTGTTGCAAACAACGGAAGATGGGGAGACAGTTACGCAAGAGACTGCTATAGAACAGTCTGTGCAGCAGTCGGAAAGTTATTCGGCAACGCCACATACGCTTGGTGCGTTGCTGGACGGAAAACAGCTGCAAAACCTCAATACAATGCTTGGTGAATTATTAGGTACAGATGCCACCAGATACACGAAGGACAGTGGTGTGGCAGAAGTGTTGAAAGATATTCAGCAGGTGCTCAAAGATTCCCTGCCAATCGAGAGGGAACAGATCGGGAAACTTTTTTCTTCCAAAGAATTTGTCCATATGGTCAAAGATACGATGCAGCAGCAGTGGACACTGCAGCCACAGAATCTTGAAGCGGATGGAACGGATAAAGTTGCAAAGCTCTATGATCGTATGAATGCGCAGTTGGAAAAAATTGTTGAGGCGTTAAAGTCGGTCGGACAGGAAAATACCGGCTTTGCGCAGACTGCTGCAGACATTCAAAGCAATGTGGAGTTTATGAATCAGATCAATCAGGCGTATACTTATGTGCAGATTCCGTTACAGATGTCGGGACAGAATGCCAGCGCAGAATTGTTTGTGTACACGAATAAGAAAGCACTTGCCGAGGGAGACAGGGAACTGACTGCTTTTTTACATCTGGATCTGGATCATCTTGGGGCAACTGATGTGTCTGTAAAAATGAAAAATAAACAGGTAAGTACGAATTTTTACCTGGATGACGACGCATCCTATCAATTGATTTCTCTCAATATTGACAGGCTGGAAAAACGGTTGCAGGAAAAGGGATATCAGTGTAAAGTTTCGGTGATAAATGAAGCAAAGCATGTAAATTTTGTGGAAAACTTTTTAAAAAAAGATCAGCCGTCGGCAGGACAGTTGCACCGTTATTCTTTCGATATGAGAGCATAAGGAGAAATGATATGGCAGAAAATGGGTTTAAGCCGTTTCAGTTTTCGCAATTGAATCAAAAGAAAAAAAGTGATGCGGACAAGACGGCAGTTGCAATCTCCTATGAACCGGGAGAAGCTGCACCAAAGATTTTAGCTACCGGAAAAGGTAAAGTCGCAGAAAAAATTATTGAGATGGCCAAAGAAAACAAGGTGCCGACTTATAAAGATAACAAACTGGCATCGACGCTTTCGAAGTTGCAGATCGGTGATATGATTCCGCCGGAACTGTATGAAGTGGTTGCAGAAATTCTTGTATTTGTGGATGACATGGATCGCATGAAAGCAAAACTGGATCAGATGCGTTAAGGGGGACTTATGAACAAACGACAGTTGGGGACTGTCTATGAACAGAAAGCAGCTGCTTATCTGCAACAACAGGGATATGAGATTCTGGAATGCAATTTCCGCTGTCGGCTGGGGGAGATTGACATTATCGCAAGAGAAGGGGGATATCTTTGTTTTGTGGAGGTCAAATACCGGTCGGGAGACGGCTATGGCTCTCCTTTGGAAGCAGTAGGTGTATATAAGCAGAGAAAAATTATTAAAGTAGCACATTATTATATGATGAGAAAACGGCTGGGATTGTATATGCCCTGCCGTTTTGATGTCATCGCAATAGAAAAGGACCAGATTACGCTTTTGCGTAATGCTTTTGGAGAATCGTAATGGAGTATATGGATTTTAAGAAAAAAGATGACCGGGAAGTGTTACAGTTAGAACGTTTTCCGCTTGAAAAAGGAGAACTTCCGGTGTTGCATTATCCGCTGCTGGATGCCTGCGGCATGGTAAAACATTGTTTTACCACCCGTGGGGGAGGTGCCAGCAAAGGAATGTTCGAAAGTCTGAATTTGAGTTTTACCCGTGGAGACGATGAGGCGGATGTGCAGGAAAACTATGCGAGGGTTGCATCCTTTTTTGGAACAGATAAAACACAGTTTGTGTGTTCTGATCAGACGCATACGACGAATGTCCGTCGTGTGGGAAAAGAGGATGCAGGCTATGGAGTTACCCGGCCACGTCCGTACAAAGATGTGGACGGACTGGTCACGGATGAGCCGGGCATTATTTTATCGACTTTTTATGCGGACTGTGTTCCCCTGTTTTTTGTCGATCCGGTGCATCGTGCGATAGGACTGAGCCATTCCGGATGGAGAGGCACTGTGGGGCGTATGGGTGCTGTGACTCTTTCGGTGATGCAAAGGGAATTTCATACCAGACCAGAGGATGTACTGGCAGCTGTGGGACCGTCTATCTGTCAGGACTGTTATGAAGTCAGCGAGGATGTGGCAGATGCGTTTTCCAAAGAATTTCAGGGACATGAGAGAGAAATTTTATTGGAAAAGAAAAATGGAAAGTATCAGCTGGACCTGTGGAAGACCAATGAAATTATTTTGCGGGAGGCAGGAGTTATACCAGAGCATTTGGCTGTGACAAATATATGCACATGTTGTAATAGCCGACTTCTTTTTTCTCATCGGGCAAGTCACGGTAAACGTGGAAATCTTGGGGCATTTATGCAGATTCATGCATGATATTAAGATTTTCATAAGAAATTATTTCATAGATGTTAAATTACTGTTTCAGAATCTGTGGTACACTTGTGAAGTTAAATGGAATTGTATGTTTTGTCATCACGACAAATAGGATAAGGAGGTGCAGCAGGTTTGATACAGTTGAATTACAAGGAGGCCAGACCTCTCTATGAGCAGATCAAGGAGAGCATTCGCAAAATGGTAATTTCAAATGCGTTTCTGGCAGATGAAAAACTGCCATCTGTAAGAGAGATGGCATCACAACTTGCTGTCAATCCAAATGCAATTGAACGTGCATATCAGGAATTGGAGCAGGATGGATATGTGTACCGTCATAAAGATGAGGGAACGTTTGTTGCAAAAGAAAACCGGGTCAATGAAATGCGTCGCAGGGAACTGATGCAGAAATTTGACCTTGTGGTAAGAGAATTATCCGAATTGTCGGTATCTTCCAACGAACTTGCCGAACGAGTGGAAGTGATAACAAAAGGAGACAAAACATTTTGATAGAAGTAAATAATCTGATAAAGAAATTTGATGATTTTTATGCATTAAATGGAGTGAATATGAATGTGGGTGAGGGGGATATCTATGGTCTGGTAGGACCAAACGGTGCCGGCAAATCCACATTGATCCGTCATCTGACCGGAGTTTACCGTCAGGATGCCGGAGAGATTTATATCGATGGGGAAGAGGTATACGAAAATCGTAAGGTAAAATCAGAGATTGCCTATATTCCGGATGAGCTTTTTTATTTTCTACAGGCAGACACATTAGAAATGATGCGTTATTACAAAGGAATTTATGAATCGTTTGATGAGAAGATGTTTGAACGTATGAAAAAATATTTTCCGGCGATTGACGTAAAGCGTAATATCCGTCGCCTGTCGAAAGGAATGCAAAAGCAGGTGGCATTCTGGCTTGCAATCTGCTGTAAACCGAAAGTTCTGATCCTTGATGAACCGGTCGATGGACTGGATCCTGTTATGCGAAGACAGATTTGGAGTATCCTGTTATCCGAAGTGGAAGAACGGAAGATGACCGTTCTTGTTTCTTCCCACAATCTCCGGGAACTGGAAGATGTCTGTGATCATGTAGGAATTATGAATCAGGGACAGATCATTATTGAGCGGTCGCTTTCTGAATTGCAGGGAAATATCTGCAAGATTCAGGTGGCGTGCCAGACTGGTATGCCGAAACTTCCACCGGAATTTGAAGTGTTACATATGTCAAACATTGGAAGAGTCTATACTGTGATTGTCAAAGGAAGTCCAAAAGCTGCGGCAGAGGCTATTATGACTGATCCGGAAAAGCTGGCAATTGTTGACATTCTGCCTCTCACATTAGAGGAAATTTTTATTTACGAGATGGGAGGTTTGGACTATGAAGTCAAAGACATCCTTTTTTAATAAGGCAATCTACAAAAAGAATCTTACATTATACTGGCCAATCTGGGTATGCTATCTTTTGTATAGCCTGATCAAGGTTCCGGGAAGTTTGTGGTCGGGGCTTCGTCAGTACCATATGACACAGAATCTGCAGTTTTTTGTTTTTGCGGACAGCTTGTCAATTAGACTGGATGTATGGGCGATTACTTTGATGGTTGCGGTTACAGGAATGGCGCTTTTCAGCTATTTGTTTTCTGCAAAAAGTGCAAATCTGATTCATGCACTTCCGGTGACGCGAAAAGAATTGTATTTTACCAACGTCTTGAGCGGATTTACATTCCTTTTTATTCCACAGCTGATCACGTTTATAGTGACCGTTATGGTATGTCTTGCAAATGGAATCATACAGGTGCAATATGTCGGACTATGGCTGGTAAGTGTCATGGGAATCGGATTCTTTCTGTTTTCACTTGTATGTCTCTGCGCCATGTTTACCGGACAGCTGTTTGCATTGCCTGTGTATTTCATGGTAGGAAACTTTTTGTCGGTGGGAATTATTGTGGGAGTGCGTTATGTGCTGAGTTTCCTTGGCTATGGAATCAGTTTCAGTCAGACACCGGATATCCTGTTGTTCCGCATTCTTTCTCCGATTAATTATCTGTACAACAATGTGCGGATATGGAGTCCGTACACATTTGATGACATTGGAGACCAGATTTTTTCCGGGGTTCGTTACTGCGGATTAAATGTTGTAATCGGATATGTGGTGGCAGCAGTTTTTATTTACGCACTTGCATATTATTGTTATAAAAAGCGCCGGATTGAAAGCGCTGGCGATTTGCTTACATTTAGCTGGATTAAACCACTTTTCCGGTGGGGAGCCGGCATCTGTGTCGGATATCTGGCATCTGTGATTTTGTCCCAGTTTTTAGATGCACTGATGCTGTGGATTTCAGATAAAATTTTTCTGTTATTTGTACTCATACTCGGGTTGATAGCTTTCTTTATTGCCCAGATGTTTGTGGAAAAAACATTCCGGGTATTTAAAAAGAAACGCTTGCTGGAAAGCCTGGGCTTTTTGCTGTTTGTGCTGGTAAGTTATTTCGGAATTTATGAGACTGCATACCATATTGAACAGTATATGCCAGATGCAGATAAGGTACAGACCGCATATCTGGAAAATAATTATCCGGTGGAATTTACCGGAACGGATGTGGAAAAAGTCCAGAAGTTACAGAAACAGATTCTGGAATCTGCGGATGTTTACCAAAAAGAAGCGCAGCAATCCGACAGTACAAATGTCAGTGTTGTATACTGGATGAAGAATGGCAAGAAAATATGGCGAACCTATAATGTCCCAATCGCATCGGATTGCAGCCAACAGCTTGCGGATACATTGTATAACTATGAACTGGATGCGGATAATTTTATGTATTACCTGGTCGGAAGCGATTATAAAGAAGTTACGGATGTTTACGATGTACAACTGGAAAATTACCAGGAAGAAGAAGGGTATACCAATTATAAAAATGTAAAGAATAAGTACGCATATGATTTGTACCAGGCGGTAATAAAGGATGCCCAGGAAGGAACCATCCAAAAGTACAATCTTCAGAATTATTTAAAAGATGGTACAACGGATAATATGGATCCATACGCAAGCATTGATCTTTCTTTTACACATCCAGATAAAAACTGGAAGGATGTTTACCAGAGAGAGACACATGAAGACTATACGGATACGTATGGAACAGGACAAAGTCGTCAGGAAGGTTTTGTGTATGTTAATTTTGGTGAGGATTGCAGAAATGTGATTCAGGCATTAATAAAAAGCGGTACCATCAAGGGAAAAGAAGAGATTTCTTTTTCCAATGAGAGGGATTACTAGAGTGGGAGGGACTTTACAAGTTCCTCCCATTATTGTAAAATCAAGCAGGTAATATGATGAATACAGAAAAGAGGTAAGGAATGAGTAAACCAGTTGTGGCCATTGTTGGCCGCCCTAATGTTGGTAAATCAACACTTTTTAATACACTTGCAGGGGAACGGATTTCAATTGTAAAAGATACACCGGGAGTTACAAGAGACCGTATTTATGCGGATGTGACCTGGTTGAATTATAGCTTTACACTGATAGATACCGGTGGTATTGAGCCGGACAGCGGAGATGTGATCCTTTCACAGATGCGTGAACAGGCAGAGATTGCTATCGCTACCGCAGATGTAATCATGTTTATTACAGATGTAAGGCAGGGATTGCAGGATGCGGATTCTAAGGTGGCAGATATGTTGCGCCGTTCAAAGAAACCGGTCATTCTTGTAGTAAATAAAGTTGACAGTTTTGAAAAATTTATGCCGGATGTCTATGAGTTTTACAATCTTGGAATCGGAGATCCGCATCCGGTTTCTGCTTCTTCCATGCTGGGACTCGGCGATATGTTGGATGAGGTTGTAAAACATTTTCCGGAAGATGCAGCCGGTATCGAGGAGGACGAGCGTCCAAAAATTGCAATTATCGGAAAGCCGAATGTTGGAAAATCTTCCTTGATCAATAAGCTGGCTCAGGAAGACCGTGTGATTGTATCTGATATCGCCGGCACGACAAGAGATGCCATTGATACTGACATTAAGTATAATGGAAAAGAATACGTATTTATTGATACGGCAGGACTGCGCCGTAAAAATAAAATCAAAGAAGAAATCGAACGATACAGCATCATTCGTGCCGTTACTGCTGTGGAACGTGCGGATGTGGTTATTATTGTCATTGATGCCATCGAGGGGGTTACGGAACAGGATGCAAAGATCGCTGGCATTGCACATGACAGGGGGAAAGGAATTATTATCGCTGTCAACAAGTGGGATGCTATTGAAAAAGATAACAGCACTGTAAAAAAATATACCGAGCGTATCCGACAGGTGCTTAGTTTCATGCCATATGCAGAAATTTTGTTTATTTCTGCAAAATCCGGACAGAGACTGAATAAAATATTTGAAATGATAGATGTTGTCATCGAGAATAACAGTATGCGTGTTGCTACAGGTGTTCTCAATGAAATTGTTGCAGAAGCAGTTGCCATGCAGCAGCCACCTTCTGATAAAGGTAAGCGACTGAAGATTTATTATGTGACACAGGTGTCTGTAAAACCGCCGACATTTGTTGTGTTTGTAAATGATAAGAATCTGATGCATTTTTCATATACCAGATATCTTGAAAACCGTATCCGCGATACATTTGGATTCCAGGGTACTGCGTTGAAATTTATTACAAGAGAGCGAAAGGAAGATTAAAAATGATTATCGCAAGAATCATTTCTCTGCTGATCGGCTATATTTTCGGGCTGTTTCAGACAGGATATATTTATGGAAAAAACAAGGGAATTGATATTCGTACAGAGGGTAGCGGAAATGCAGGAACGACCAATTCATTGCGTGTGCTTGGATGGAAAGCAGGAGCGATTACTTTTGTGGGCGATTTGTTGAAAGCGATATTTGCGGTATTACTGATCAAACTGATTTTTGGCGGTACCTATGGTGCTGATACAAAAGTGTTAGAACTGTATGCAGGATTTGGAACAGTGTTAGGGCATAATTTTCCATGCTATCTGCAGTTTAAGGGTGGCAAGGGAATTGCCTGTACTTCCGGTGTGATTCTTGCTGTATGTCCGATGGCTGCACCAATCTGTCTGTTGCTTTTTATTCTGGCAGTTGGTATTACAAGATATGTTTCGCTGGGATCCATTCTTGTGGTGTGCAGTTATCTGATTCAGGCAATCATATTTGGACAGCTTGGCTATTTGCATATAGAAGGAGCCGCACTTAGTGAGTTTTATGTTGTAAGTGCCTGCTTTACCGCGATGGCATTGTGGAGACATCGTGCAAATATCAAACGTCTGCTTACAGGTACAGAAAACAAATTTGGAATGAAGAAGGAGAAATAGTATGGCTGAGGTCGGAGTAATTGGAGCCGGAAGCTGGGGAATTGCGCTGGCAAAATTATTACATACAAACGGAAACAAGGTAACGGTATGGTCTATCGTAGAAGACGAAATTAAAATGCTTCAGGAAAAGCATGAACATGTGGATAAACTTCCCGGGGTCAAATTACCGGAGGATATTCTGTTTACAACAGATATGGAAGAAACAATTCAGGGAAAAGATGTACTTGTACTTGCGGTTCCTTCCGTGTTCACCAGAAGTACAGCAAAGAGCATGGCACCATATGTGACAGACAAACAGATCATCGTATGTGTGGCAAAAGGAATTGAAGAGAGCACACTTATGACAATTTCTGATGTTGTGGAGCAGGAGATTCCATCTGCGGATGTTGCTGTTATGTGTGGACCTTCTCACGCAGAGGAAGTTGGAATCGGACTTCCAACTACAGTAGTGGCGGGAGCAAAAACCAAAGCTACAGCGGAGCGTGTGCAGGATTTGTTTATGAATGATGTATTTCGTGTATATACAAGTCCGGATATGCTTGGAATGGAACTGGGTGGTTCACTGAAAAACGTGATTGCGCTTGCAGCCGGTATGGCAGATGGTCTCGGCTATGGAGACAATACAAAAGCTGCTTTGATCACAAGAGGAATTACCGAGATTGCCCGCCTTGCAGTTGCAATGGGAGCACATACCGAGACTTTGTGCGGACTGACGGGTATTGGTGATCTGATTGTAACCTGTGAGAGCAAACACAGCCGTAACCGCAAAGCGGGTATGCTCATGGGACAGGGATATACGATGCAGCAGGCTACCGATGAAGTCAAGATGGTTGTTGAGGGAATCTATTCCGCAAAAGCAGCCCTTATGCTTGCAGAAAAGTATCATGTAGAGCTTCCGATTATTGAAGAAGTGAACAAAGTGCTGTTTGAAAACAAATCGGCAAAGAGTGCAGTGACAGATCTGATGATACGTGAAAAACGTCCGGAGCATACAGAATTAGAGTGGGAGTCATAGACAAATGGAGACAATTAAGATAAAATATTTTACAGATAATATTGAAAAACTTGATTATATTGATGGGAAATCTGATTGGATCGATCTGCGTGCATCGGAGGAAGTAAAGCTTCATGCAGGAGATTTTGCGTTGGTTCCGTTAGGTGTTGCCATGGAACTTCCAAAGGGATATGAGGCACACCTTGTGCCGAGAAGTTCTACGTTTAAGACATGGGGACTTTTACAGACAAATAGCATGGGCGTTGTGGATGGCTCATATTGTGGTGATAATGACATGTGGCGGATGCCGGTCTATGCGACAAGAGACACAGTGATTCATGTGAATGACCGTATCGCACAATTCCGTATCATGGAAAATCAGCCGAAGATCAATTTTGAAGAAGTTGAACATCTTGCAGGTGCAGACAGAGGTGGATTCGGCAGTACAGGAAAAGCGTAAAGACATAAGGAGGTAATTATTATGGAGAATCGTATGGTGAAATTTTATTCAAAAGAGAGTAATATGCTTGCATTGCATGCTATCCCGGGACATTTTGCAACAAGTCACTCACACATCAACTATTATGTGGATGTGACAAGTGTAAAAACACGTGCCGGAGAGGCAAAGGAAGCCGCAAAGGTATTGTATTCAAGAATGCCGAAGACAGAGTATGTGGATACGATCGTATGCATGGATGGCACCGAAGTGATTGGTGCATTTTTGAGCCAGGAGATTGAAAACGGTGGTGTACTTTCTACAAACCGCCATGAAACTACATATGTGGTATCACCGGAGATTAACAATAACAATCAGATGCTGTTCCGTGATAACAACAAAGGCGCAATTGCAGGAAAGCATGTAGTGCTTTTACTTGCCACAACAACTACTGGTGAGACAATCCGCCGCAGTCTTGAGTGTATTCGTTATTATGGCGGAACTGTAGAATGGGTTGCATCGGTATTCTCAACCATCGATTCTGTAGATGGAGTAGAAGTGGAAGCTTTGTTTGACAAGAATGATGTGACTGGATATGAGGCATATAGTGCACATGATTGTCCGTTCTGTAAGAAGGGACAGAAGATCGAAGCTATGGTAAATGGATTCGGATATTCAAAGCTGTAGTTTGCAAGGAGCAGGGCATCTGCGTAGGTCATAAGGAAGTTTCCATTTACGTGGGCCCCTCCAAAAGGAGCAGATGCCATGAAAAGTGCGCCTTTCGTCATAAGGACTTCACCCAGGAGGGTTCGTTCTTATGCCAAAAGTCGCAGGGCATCTGCGTAGGTCATAAGGAATCCTCCCACTTACGTGGGTCCCTCCTTATGACAGGGTTCGTCAATGTGCCAATATGTTTGGAAAATATTTGGCGGTTTGACGGTGGCTTTTTTGGAGATTGTTCTGTATGATAACAATATAAGAAGTCCACACGGACAAACAAAGAAAAGAGAACTACTTAGGAGGTTTTTCAAAAATGGCAAGTTTATCATTAAAGAATGTATGCAAAGTATACTCAAATGGTTTTGAGGCAGTTAAAGATTTCAACCTTGATGTTGAAGATAAGGAATTTATCATCTTCGTAGGACCATCTGGATGTGGTAAGTCTACAACACTTCGTATGATCGCAGGTCTTGAGGAGATTTCTTCCGGAGAATTAATCATTGACGGAAAAGTTATGAACGATGTTGAGCCTAAGGACAGAGATATCGCAATGGTATTCCAGAACTACGCTCTGTATCCTCATATGACAGTATTCGATAACATGGCATTTGGTCTTAAGTTAAGAAAAGTACCAAAGGATGAGATTAAGGCAAAAGTTGAGGAAGCTGCAAGAATCCTTGACCTTGAGAAATTACTTGATCGTAAGCCAAAGGCTTTATCCGGTGGACAGAGACAGCGTGTTGCCATGGGTCGTGCAATCGTTCGTAATCCTAAGGTATTCCTTATGGATGAGCCTTTATCAAACCTGGATGCAAAGCTTCGTGTACAGATGAGATCTGAGATCGCTTCCTTACATAACAGATTAGGTGCTACAATCATCTACGTAACACATGATCAGACAGAGGCTATGACACTTGGAACAAGAATCGTAGTATTAAAAGATGGTGTTATCATGCAGGTAGATAGCCCACAGAAATTATACAATGAGCCTAACAACTTATTCGTTGCAGGATTCATCGGATCTCCACAGATGAACTTCGTAGATGCTGAAGTTGTTGTAAACGGAAGCTCTGTTTCACTGAAATTCGGTGATTACTCTGTAGTACTTCCAGAAGATAAGTCAAAGAAGCTTATTGATGGTGGATACGCAGGAAAGAAAGTTGTATTCGGTATCAGACCAGAAGATATTTCTGATGATCCAGAAATGATCCAGAAGAATGGTGACTGTGTCATCGAGTCTGATGTAACAGGATACGAGTTACTTGGTGCAGAAGTATTACTGTACTACACAGTAGCTGGTGCTAACATGACAGCAAGAGTAGATTCTGATACTCCAGCTCGTTATGGTGATCATATTAAGCTTGCTTTTGATCCACATAAGATTCATGTATTCGATAAGGAAACAGAATTGACAATTACCAACTAGTTCGTTAAAATTATATAGTTGTAAATTATGAAACCGGGTGTGATTATTTACACCCGGTTTTTAACTGACGTCAAATGGAGGAGAATGTATGCTTTCAAATCAGAAATTGCAGAATTCATTGGATGAAATTAAAGATATCAGTCGTATGGAATCGGCTTTGTTTACGTCAAAGGGAAAATTGGTAGCACATACAGAGGCATTTCCAATTACAGATACCCTGGAACGTGTCGCTATGGATATTACAAATTCTATGGCAGAGAGTCAGATCTATCAGGATTATCATCTGTACAAGATTATGGTGGAAGGTGAGATGGAATACATTCTTGTCTGTCTGGTGACAGAAGAGAATTTTAATGTATGTGCGCAGATGGCAGTATGTCAGATTCGCAACCTGGTCATGAGTTTTGCGGAACAGTTTGACCGTAACAATTTTATTCAGAATATTCTTCTTGGAAATATGCTGATTGTGGATATTTATGGCAAGGCAAAAAAACATCATATTGCCGAAAGCCCGCGTGTGGTATTTGTAATTGATACTGGAAATAAGAATAATGATGTGGCTATGGAATTGGTTAAAAATCTGTCGGATATAAGATCTGGAGATTTTGTCACAAGCGTGGATCAGCATAGTGTCATTCTTGTAAAAGACGTATCCCATATCAATGATACAGATATGGAGAATATGTTACATGCAATCGCATGTAAATTAACAGATAATCTGCATATGGAAGCAATGATCCGTGTCCGTGTAGGTTATGGAAATGTTGTTAACCAGCTTCCGGAGATTGCAGAATCTTATCAGGAAGCAAAGATGGCATTGGAAGTAGGCCGTGTATTTTATGCAGAATACGATACGATTTCATATGGAAAATTAGGAATTGGAAGATTGATTTATCAGCTTCCGATGAGTTTATGTAATATGTTCATCAAAGAGGTATTTGGAGAGAAGATTCCGGATATCTTAGATGATGAAGAAGCAATGTCAACGATCAATAAGTTTTTTGAAAACAACCTGAATATATCGGAGACAGCCAGACAGCTTTATGTACATAGAAATACATTGGTGTATCGTCTGGAGCGGATTGAAAAGGCAATCGGACTGGATATCCGTACCTTTGATGATGCAATGACATTTCGGATTGCGGTGATGGTCATTGCACACATGAAAGATCAGAGTCGAACAGAGTAAGGAGTAGGAAACATGGCAGGATATGATGCAAGCAGTATTGCGGTATTGGAAGGATTAGAGGCCGTTCGTAAGCGTCCGGGAATGTATATCGGCAGTGTTACGACAAAGGGATTGAATCATTTGATCTATGAAATTGTAGATAATTCAGTGGACGAGCATCTGGCTGGTGTGTGTGATACAATTTGGGTGACACTTGAGGCGGATGGTTCCTGTACAGTTGAAGATAACGGACGAGGAATTCCGGTTGGAATGCATGCAAAAGGTGTATCGGCAGCCCGTGTTGTATTTTCCACTCTTCATGCAGGCGGAAAATTTGACAACAACGCGTACAAGACAAGTGGTGGTCTGCATGGTGTTGGATCTTCCGTTGTGAATGCATTGTCCACTTATATGGATGTGCAGATCAGCCGTGAGGGATATATTCATCATGACCGCTATGAGAAGGGCGTTCCGGTAATCGAATTGGAAAACGGCCTTCTCCCGAAACTGGGTAAGACAAAAAAGACAGGAACTAAGATTAATTTTCTTCCGGATCCGGAAATTTTTGAAAAGACACGGTTTAAGGAAGAAGATGTCAAAAGCCGTATGCACGAGACGGCATACTTGAATCCAGCACTTACCATAATCTATGAAGACCGGAGAAAACCGGAAGTAGAGCATATTGAATTTCATGAGCCGGATGGAATTGTAGGCTTCGTAAAGGATCTGAACAATAACATTGAGAAACTTCATGATGTCATCTACTTTAAGGGCGAGAGTGAAGGCATTGCTGTAGAAGTCGCTTTTCAGTATACAAGTGAATTTCATGAGAATATACTGGGCTTTTGTAATAATATTTACAATTCCGAGGGTGGAGCACATCTGACCGGTTTTAAGACTGCGTTCACAACGATTATTAATTCCTACGCCAGAGAACTTGGTATTTTAAAGGATAAAGACGCAAACTTTAACGGTGCAGACGTTCGTAATGGAATGACTGCGGTCATTTCAATCAAGCATCCGGACCCGCGCTTTGAGGGACAGACAAAGACAAAGCTTGATAATCAGGATGCGAACCGTGCAACAGCAAAAGTCACAAGTGATGAAGTTCCGTTGTATTTTGACAAGAACTTAGAAATATTAAAGACGGTGATCGGATGTGCGGAGAAAGCCGCCAAAATCCGCAAGGCAGAGGAAAAAGCAAGAACCAATCTGCTGACCAAGCAGAAATTTTCCTTTGATTCCAACGGAAAGCTTTCCAACTGTGAGAGCCGAGATGCCTCTAAGTGTGAGATCTTTATCGTCGAGGGAGATTCTGCCGGCGGTTCGGCAAAGATGGCAAGAAACCGTATGTATCAGGCAATCATGCCGATTCGTGGTAAAATCTTAAATGTTGAGAAAGCAAGTATTGACAAAGTATTGGCGAATGCGGAAATCAAGACGATGATCAATGCTTTTGGCTGTGGATTTTCGGAAGGATATGGAAATGATTTCGACATCACAAAGCTGCGTTATGACAAGATCATTATCATGGCCGATGCCGACGTGGATGGTGCCCATATTTCCACGCTTCTTCTGACACTGTTTTACCGTTTTATGCCGGAACTCATTTTCGAGGGACATGTTTATGTGGCAATGCCGCCATTGTATAAAGTGATTCCGTCAAAAGGAAAAGAAGAATATCTGTATGATGATGCGGCTTTGGATAAATACCGCAGGACACATACCGGAAGTTTTACACTGCAAAGATATAAAGGTCTTGGAGAGATGGATGCAGACCAGCTTTGGGAGACCACACTAAATCCGGAGACCCGTATGATGAAACGGATTGAGATCGAAGATGGAAGAATGGCTTCCGATGTTACGGCGATGCTGATGGGAACGGATGTGCCGCCTCGTAAGGCATTTATTTATGAGCATGCAAATGATGCACAGCTCGACATATAAAATTTGCAAAATCGAAAACAAAGAGAGGAACTAATTATGGAACAGAGTATCATACAGACCGAATATTCGGAGTTGATGCAGAAGTCATATATTGATTATGCCATGAGCGTTATTATATCCCGTGCGCTTCCGGATGTGCGTGATGGACTCAAACCGGTACAGAGACGTACCCTCTATGATATGTATGAACTGGGAATTCGTTATGATAAGCCTTATCGAAAGAGTGCGCGTATTGTCGGTGATACCATGGGTAAATATCATCCGCATGGAGATTCTTCCATTTATGATGCGCTGGTTGTGATGGCACAGGATTTCAAAAAGGGACTGCCTTTGATCGATGGACATGGAAACTTTGGTTCTATCGAGGGCGATGGTGCCGCTGCCATGCGATACACCGAGGCGCGTTTACAGCGTGTGACACAGGAAGCGTATCTGGCGGATCTCGACAAAGATGTTGTGGATTTTATGCCAAACTTCGATGAGACGGAAAAAGAACCTGTCGTGCTTCCGGTAAAGGTACCGAATCTTCTGATCAATGGAGCAGAAGGTATTGCTGTTGGTATGGCAACTTCTATTCCACCACACAATTTTGGCGAGGTGATAGATGGTGTGATTGCCTATATGAAAAATCCGGATATTACGACCGCTGAAATGATGCAGTATATACCGGGACCTGATTTTCCAACAGGAGGAATTGTTGCAAATAAGGACGATCTTGCGTCAATTTACGAATCCGGTATGGGTAAAATCAAAATCCGCGGGAAAGTCGAAGTGGAGAAACAAAAAGGCGGAAAAGAACGTCTGGTCATCACAGAGATTCCATACACCATGATTGGCGCAAACATTGGCAAGTTTTTAAATGATGTCTACAATTTGGTAGAGACGAAGGCGACAAGTGATATCGTGGATATTACGAACCAGTCTTCCAAAGAAGGCATCCGTATTGTTCTGGATTTGAAAAAGGGCGCAGATGTTGACGCTTTGGAGAATCTCCTTTATAAAAAGACAAAGCTGGAAGATACGTTTGGTGTCAATATGTTAGCGGTCGCTGATGGCAGACCTGAGACGATGGGAATCGTACCGATTATCCGTCATCATGTGAAGTTCCAATATGAGATTGCAACGAGAAAATACAACACGCTGTTACAAAAGGAGTTAGATCGTAAGGAAATTCAGGAAGGTCTGATCCGCGCATGTAATGTTATCGATCTGATCATTGAAATTCTGCGTGGAAGCCGTAACATCAAAGATGCGAAAGCCTGTCTGACAGAAGGAAATACAGACAATATTACATTTAAGAATCCGGCATCCAAAGTTATGGCACAGCAGTTAAATTTTACAGAGCGTCAGGCGCAGGCAATCCTTGAGATGCGTCTGTACAAACTGATTGGTCTGGAAATTGAAGCCTTGATGAAAGAGCATGATGAGACATTAGCCAATATCAACAAGTATCAGGATATTCTCGAACATCGTTCGTCTATGGCAAAGGTTATCATTAAGGAACTGCAGGCGTTCAAGAAAGCATACGGAAAGGAAAGAAAAACGGTAATTGATAACCTCAAGGAAGCCGTTGTTGTGGCAAAACAGATCAAAGAGCAGGATGTCGTATTCCTGATGGATCGTTTTGGATATGCAAAGACCGTGGATGTTTCCGTATATGAAAGAAACAAGGAGACTGCGGATGCAGAGAACCGATGCATTTTTAAATGTAAGAACACCGATAAAATATGCATTTTTACCGACAAGGGACAGTTGCATCTCCTGAAAGTGTTAGACCTTCCATATGGTAAATTCCGGGATAAGGGTACACCAATCGACAATGTCTGCAACTATGACAGTAAGGAAGAAAATTTTGTATACATTACAAGCCTTGCACATATAAGCAGCAGCAAAGTGCTTTTTGGAACGAAACAGTCCATGCTAAAAGTGGTGGATGGAGCAGAGTTTGTGGTTGCAAAGAAGACGACTGCGGCAACAAAACTTATGGATGAGGATGAGGTCCTTACCGTGCAGGTATTAGATGGCGACGAAACGCTTGTAATGGCCTCGGCAAAGGACATGTTTCTGCGCATTGACTGCGGACAGATTCCACAGAAGAAAAAGATGGCTGTGGGAGTCCGGGGTATGAAGCTTGGTGCAGGCGATGAATTGAAACATATTTATGTTCTTCACGAGGGAGAAACGAAGGAAGTGGAAGTAAAAGACAAAATGATCGCACTTCAACGTCTTCATGTAGGAAACCGCGATACGAAAGGAGTAAAGAAGTAACATGATGACATATGCTCAGGCACGCAGGTTTGCACAGGAAGCTTCCAAAAGTGGAAGTGTTCTGGGACTGGCAAGTATTCGTGCGTTGATGCGTGAATTGGACAATGTGCAGGAGACACTTCCAATCATTCATCTTGCAGGAACGAATGGAAAAGGTTCTGTGGGTGCTTATCTGGCTTCCATCTTTTGCGCAGCGGGACTTTCTGTGGCAAGGTACACGTCTCCGGCGGTGTTTGATCCGCTTGAAGTATTTACCTATAATGGAGAGAACATAACAGAAAGTGAATATGCAAAGGTAATGTCACAGGTAAAGGATGCCTGTGACATTATGGTATCTGCCGGGAAGGAATGTCCGACTATATTTGAGATTGAGACAGCAGCCGCTTTCCTTTGGTTTTATGAGAAACAGCCGGATATCGTATTGCTTGAGACCGGTATGGGCGGTGCTACAGATGCAACCAATTTAATTACACATCCGCTGGCATCGGTAATTACAACAATCAGCATGGATCATATGCAGTTTCTTGGAAATACTTTAGGAAAAATCGCAGCAGTAAAAGCCGGAATTATAAAAGAAAACTGTCCGGTCTTTTCCGCACCGCAACAGCCGGAGGTTGTACAGGTACTAAAGAAAACAGCCAAAGAGAAGCATGCAGGGATTACCTTCGTGGATGGAGAAAAACTTCAGATTCGGGAAGAAAAGCCGGGAGAACTGGTCTTTTCCTGTTGTCTGGAGAATAGGAATGAAAAAGAACAGACAGTTTGTGAACTGACCACATTGATGTCCGGACATTATCAGATGCGAAATGCAGCACTGGCTGCAAATGTGGCATTTCAGCTTCTTCCAAAAGTGAAAACAAATGATTCTGCGACAGAAACGCAACGCGAGGAAATTCTGGCTTTGATCCAGAAGGGGATTGCGGAAACCCGGTGGCCAGGAAGGTTTGAAGTCCTTGGAACGGACCCGCTTTTTATCATCGATGGAGCACATAACGAGGATGCGGCAAAGGAATTGGCAGCAACCATAGAAAATTGTTTTACAAATACAAAATTAACTTATATAATAGGAGTGCTGGCGGACAAGGAGCACGACAAGATGCTCCGGCTTATGAGCCCGTATGCCTGCCGCGTGTATACGGTTACACCGGATAATACAAGGGCATTGAGTGCAAAAGCACTGGCTGCCGAAGCGAGAACATATTATGAACATGTAGCTGAGACTTCTTCCGTGGAACAGGCGTTAAGTCTTGCGCTGGAACACGAAGAACCGGTGCTTGCATTTGGTTCGCTGTCCTATCTGGGACAGTTGCGCAACGCATATAAGAAGCAGAATAGGAAAAAAGATGGATAAAGATAAGATAAAGCAGGGCGTGAAATTAATACTCGAAGGTGTCGGGGAAGATGTATATCGTGAGGGACTTTTAGAGACACCGGACCGTATTGCGCGTATGTATGAAGAAATATTTGCAGGACTTACCGCTGATGCGGGGGAACATCTTGCAAAAAGATTTCATGTAGACAACAATGAGATGGTGATCGAGAAAGATATCACATTTTATTCTATGTGTGAGCACCATCTGCTGCCTTTTTACGGAAAAGCCCATGTGGCCTATATTCCGGACGGAGAGGTAGTCGGGATCAGCAAGCTTGCACGTACAGTAGAAGTATATGCCAGACGGCCGCAGATCCAGGAGCGTATGACGGGACAGATCGCAGATGCGTTGATGGAACATTTGAAGCCAAAGGGCGCAATCGTTATGATCGAAGCAGAGCATATGTGCATGACGATGCGTGGAATCAAGAAGCCGGGAAGCAAGACGGTAACTTTTGCGACACGCGGCATTTTTACAGAACAGGATGCATTGTGCAACCGCTTTTTTGACCTTGTGAAAAACTAGAAACAGCACCAGAAAGGATTGCAGAAATGAAGATCGGCAACAGAGAATTTGACGTGAAAAATGACACTTATGTGATGGGAATATTGAATGTGACCCCGGATTCTTTTTCGGATGGAGGAAAATTCAATAATCTGGAAGCGGCACTTGCCCACACAGAGGAAATGATAAAGGAAGGCGCCACCATTATTGATGTGGGTGGGGAATCCACACGTCCGTGGGGTTATACATTGATTTCGGATGAAGAAGAAATCGGACGCGTTGTGCCGGTCATTCGGGCAATCAAAGAAAAGTTTGACATTCCAGTATCCATCGATACGTATAAAAGCAAGGTTGCAGAAGCAGCAATCGCAGCAGGTGCGGATCTGGTAAATGATATCTGGGGATTAAAATACGACAAAAACATGGCGAAAGTCATTGCGGATGCGGGTGTGGCCTGCTGTCTGATGCACAATCGTGACAATATGGAGTACACCAATTTTATGGACGACATGCTCGCTGATTTGAAGGAGACTGTACAGTTGGCAAAAGAGGCCGGGATTGCGGACGATAAAATCATGCTTGATCCGGGGGTCGGTTTCGCAAAGTCCTATGAGAACAATCTCGAAGCAATCCAGAAAGTCGGAAGACTGCATGAACTTGGCTATCCGGTTCTTCTTGGAACTTCCAGAAAATCAGTGGTAGGTCTGACACTTGATACAACAAAAGATGAGCGCGTGGAAGGCACGCTGGTTACGACTGTGTTTGGTGTGCAACAGGGATGCGCTTTTGTGCGTGTACATGATGTAAAAGAAAACATGCGTGCAATCCGTATGACACAGGCAATTTGCAGAAAGCAATCTTAAAAAAGGCTGATGTTCAATGCGGGAGGAACACGAATGGATTATATTAAAATTACAGGATTAAAAATATTTGCACACCACGGGGTGCTTCCCGAGGAGAAAAAGAATGGGCAGGATTTCTATATCAATGCCCGTCTTTTCTATTCTATGAAACAACCGGGAAAGACTGATGATTTGAATGATGCAATCAATTATGCACAGGTGTGTGCATTCATGACAGAGACATTTACTGCGCAGAGCTTTGATCTGATAGAGGCAGCAGCGGAGCATCTGTGCCATGCAGTATTGCTGGAATTTTCCGCTCTGGAAAAGATAGAGCTTGAACTTTGCAAACCACATGCACCGATTGGGCTGCCGTTTACGGATGTATCGATCAATATGACCAGACAGTGGCATAAGGCGTTTGTCGCAGTCGGATCGAATATGGGTGATTCCGGCGAATTGATCACAAATGGATTAAAGGAACTGGAAAGCTGTCCGGATATCCGGGGCCTTAAGAAATCATCACTGATTGTCACAAAACCATATGGTCCGGTAGAACAGCCGGATTTTCTCAACGGATGTGTTTCTTTTGAGACACTTCTCGACCCGGAGGAACTTCTTGTGCTTTTACATAAGATCGAGGCACATGCCAACCGGGAGCGCAAGATTCACTGGGGCCCACGCACGCTTGATCTGGACATTATTTTCTATGACAAGCTGGTGTATGAGAGTGACGATTTGATCATTCCTCACGTTGATATGCAAAACCGCACATTTGTATTGCAGCCGTTGGCGGAGCTTGCACCGAATGAAAGACATCCGGTTCTTGGGCTCACAGTAAGCCAGATGCTGCATGCACTGGGAGAAATTGCACAGTAGATGCTGTGCGGGAAAGAAAAAAGAAACAGGAGAACAGACTTGAAGGCAATATTATTTGATCTTGATGGAACACTTATCGATTCCTCAGAAGGCATTACAAAATCTGCACAGTATGCGCTGGCACATTACGGCATCGAAGAAACCGATTTAAAAAAGCTGTATTTCTTTATCGGGCCACCTTTGTCCGTGACGTTTCAGACGCACTACGGTTTCTCGGAGAAACAGGCGTATGAAGCAGTGCAGGTATACAGAGAACGTTACAATAAAATCGGCATTTTCGAATGCAGCCTTTTCCCGGGCGTGGAGACATGCATTCGTAAGCTGAAAGAAAGTGGATATATGATCGGTATGGCATCTTCCAAGCCGGAAGAATCCTGCAAACGAATCTTAGATCATTTTGGGATTCTGGATTTGTTCGATGATGTGGTAGGAGCTACATTTGACGGAAGAATCGATAAAAAAGAAGAGGTATTAAACGAAGTGATGCGTCGCTGGAGCGACATTCCAAAGGATGAGATGTGTCTGATCGGTGATACAATGTTTGATGTGGAAGGCGCAAATCAGGTAGGAATCCCATGTTATGCAGTAAGTTTTGGCTTTGGAGATGTCGGTAAGATGCTGGCGGCCGGCGCAGTGGATGTCTGTGATGACATGAAGGATTTGCAGAGTATTATTGAAAAACATTGTTCATAAAGGGGAGGATTTGTATTGATGAAACAGAAAAAGAATATATTCGTACAGATCTGGTATGTGGCGTATCCGCTTCTTTTCTATTATGCTGTGGCACTGATCGCGATGTCGTTATGTCAGTGGCTGCTTGGCAGCGATGATGAACATTTTGTTATGTGCCAGCTGGTATCGACTGTGATTACGATTCCATTTATGATGCCGTTTTACCGGTCGGCAAATTATTTTGATTTTTCTGTTGTGAAATCATCCGATGACCAGGCGAAAAAGAAAAGCAGTCTGCCAGAGGGATGTATAAAAAATATTATCTTTTCGGTAATCATTGTTTTGTGCATTAGCTTTGCATTGAATAATCTGATTTCCATGACACCACTTGTGGAGTGGTCAAAAGGATATCAGCAGGCGAATGCAGGATTTTATGGAAGTACGCTGGGACTGGAAATTCTCAGTTCAGCAATCTGTACACCGATTTTGGAGGAAGTGGTTTTTCGTGGCATTTTGTTTGGAAGAATTCGTGGCATGATGGCAAAGATTCCTGCGGTATTGGTGTCAGCACTTATTTTTGCGGCACTGCATTTTAATGTTGTACAGTTTATTTATGCATTTCTTTTGGGAATCGTTCTTGCACTTTTGATGGAAAAAGCAGGGCATGTATATGCTGCGGTTGCCGGTCATATGGCAGCCAATCTTCTTGCGGTATTGCGCACAGAACTTGGGCTTTTTTCCAATATGACGGACAAAAGCGTCAGCGCATGGGCGATTTCGGTTCTTGTGCTTGTTGTGGGAATTGTTGTATTGTACTGGCATTTGCAGAAGGAAAAGGAGGCATAGCTTGGATTATCAGAAGCTGGAAAACAGTCTGATCGATGTCATCAAGGAAGAACAGGCAAAGCTTGGGTATCGCAAGGAAGAAATTCGTCTGTATTACCCGCTTGGTTCGTTGAATCATTTCTTTGATACGAATGGAAATGAAGAAGAGATGACAGAGTTGCTAAAGGGATTTGCTGCATATACTAAAGAACGTCTTGGTGAAGTGCGTTACGGTAATCGCGGGGAGCGATTTTGCTTTTTCATTCCTCCTGAGGGAAGTGAATATGTGCATATTCATACACCCGAAAAGGAATTCATTAAAGAACTTGTTGCGCTTGTGGGAAAGCATGGCTGTACCATGGAAGACATTCGGGCACTTTTTTTGCATACGGAAAAGAAGATACACCGGGAAGCGATTGCCAATGGAGAATTTGATGAACTGATCTATTTTGAAGATGACACAGAGGACCCGTATTATTATTGTTTTAAAGATGAGGGATGTCATATTATTTATCATCGCTTTCTGCCTGAAGATTATGCAGATTTTGAATTTTAAATTATTGTATTTCATAGGAAACGCTGTGGGTTGTTGCTCACAGCATTTTTACTGTATAGAAAAATTTTCGTCATATTATAAGTGAAAAGGGTAGTATATAGGTAGGAAGGGATTGATGTTCAAGGAAGGGGGAGCACTATGGAAGATACTGGAATTATCAAATTGTTTCAAAAACGAGAACAACGGGCGATTGCAGAATTATCACAAAAATATGAAAATACTTGCCAAAGATTGTCGTATCGGATTTTAAATAATGAGGAGGATGCCAAAGAATGCGTGAATGATACATGGCTTGGCGTGTGGAATAGTATTCCACCACAGAATCCGAATCCGTTAGTTACCTATGTTTGCCGAATTACGCGAAATCTTTCGATTAAGAAGTTACGACATAACATGGCTGAAAAACGTAATAGATATTATGATATATCGCTCACAGAATTGGAAGAATGTATTCCTGCCGTGAAGACAGAGCAGGAACCATGGGAAGAGTCGGAAGTTATAAAAATTCTGGAACAGTTTTTGCGGGGATTGGATGTTGACAGTCGTGTAATGTTTGTAAAACGTTATTGGTATGCGGAGTCAATTGCACAGATTGCTGAAACATTTGGTATGAAAGAAAACAGTGTATCAGCAAGATTGATGCGTTTGCGTAAAAAGTTAAAGAATGCATTGGAGAAGGAAGGAGTGGTACTATGAGAAAATCGGAAAAGTTGTTTCAGGCGATTGGAGAAATCAGCGATGATCTGGTAGAAGAAGCTTATACATATGAGCCGAAACCTGGAAACCATATTTTCAAATGGAGAACCGTTGCTGCCGTAATTGTGGTGTTCCTTCTGGCGGGAGCTGGTGTGTCAGTTGGAGGGGGAACATCTTTCTTTCAAATAGGAACCATTCTTTCTAAATTTGGAGAAAAAGATACACAGGTTTATCTTATACAGGGAATTCCAGTAACACAACAGGAAATTCAGGCAGGTGTAGCTCTTCGTATGGAAAATGGAGAAACAGCAGAGTTGGCGAAAAAGAAAGTAATAAAAGAGCTGATCACGAAGAAGACATTGTACTCTGCTGCCACGAAACAGGGATTTACAGTTTCAGATCAGGAATATGATGCTTATGTCGAGCTGCTGAGGGAACAGTTGCAAAAATCAGAAAATCAACATGATATGCAGGATTTTTATGAAGGATTTGGAGGTGAGAATAATTACTGGAAAAGTATGGAGGCGAGTATACGCCAAAACCTTGCGGTTCGTAAGTATATAGACAGTCAGACGGGTAAGCAGACAGAGGAAGAAATCAGACAGAAGGCATATGAAAGTGGTGTGAAGCAGATAGATCTGGATGCATTTAAACAGGTAGTAGATGAGACGTGTAAAGAGATGACAGATTAAAAATATTTGTACATCATTCTGTTGTTTTTGAACGTTGTGCCAGAATAAATAGAGAAATGTTATCAGTAAGACCTCTTGCAAATACACATGAGTTAGTATAAACTAACTCGTGTGTAAATCATTTTAGGACTCCTTTAGCAAACCGGAAGAATTTCTTCCGGTAGGAGTTCCTTACTTATGAAAGGAGAGCTTACGTTGAATTATTTGGAGATTGAAAAAGTTGTTGGAAGAGAGATTTTAGATTCGAGAGGAAATCCTACCGTAGAGGCTGAGGTATATCTTCTGGATGGAACCATTGGAAGAGGTATGGCACCAAGTGGTGCATCTACCGGTGTGTTTGAGGCACTGGAACTTCGCGATGGAGATAAAGACAGATATCTTGGAAAGGGCGTACAGAAAGCCGTTGAGAACATCAATACAGTAATCAATGAGACAGTAACAGGAATGGATGCATCGGATATTTATGCCATTGATAAGGCAATGATCGCAGCTGATGGAACAAAGGACAAGTCAAATCTTGGTGCGAATGCAATCCTTGCAGTATCAATTGCATGTTGCAGAGCTGCTGCAATTTCTTTGAATATTCCACTGTATCGTTTCCTTGGCGGTGTGTCTGGAAATCGTCTGCCGGTACCAATGATGAACATCTTAAATGGTGGAGCACATGCTGCAAACACAGTTGACGTACAGGAGTTTATGATCATGCCGGTTGGAGCACCAAGCTTCAAGGAAGCACTTCGCTGGTGCGCAGAAGTCTTCCATGCACTTGCTGCTTTATTAAAGTCAAAAGGACTTGCTACTTCCGTAGGTGATGAGGGTGGATTCGCACCGGATCTTGCCAGCGATGAAGAGGCAATTCAGTACATATTAGAGGCTGTAAAGAACGCCGGATATGAACCGGACAAAGATTTCAAGATTGCTATGGACGCAGCATCTTCCGAGTGGAAGGGCGAGAAGAAAGGCGAATATGTTCTGCCAAAGGCCGGAACAAAGTTCACTTCTGAGGAGCTGATCGCACATTGGAAGAAACTCGTAGAAACTTACCCAATTATCTCTATCGAGGATGCTTTGGATGAGGAAGATTGGGAAGGATGGCAGAAACTTACAGCAGAACTCGGTGACAAGGTACAGCTGGTAGGTGATGACCTTTTCGTAACAAACACAGAGCGTCTTTCTAAGGGTATCGAGCTTGGATGTGGTAACGCAATCCTGATCAAGCTGAACCAGATCGGTTCTGTTTCTGAGACATTAGAGGCAATTAAGATGGCACACAAAGCTGGCTATACTGCAATTTCCTCTCATCGTTCCGGAGAGACAGAGGATACTACAATCGCAGATCTTGCTGTTGCATTAAATACCTGCCAGATTAAGACAGGTGCACCAAGCCGTACAGAGCGTGTTGCAAAATACAACCAGCTCATTCGCATCGAAGAGGAACTTGGAGATGCAGCTGTATATCCGGGAATGAAAGCATTCAACGTCAAATAAAAACATATAAAATAATAATCAAACCTTAATATGAAATGGCATGGGGCGCACCAGGTGTTTGTAAGCTGCATAGAATATAGACAGCAGGAAACACTTTGTGCGCCTTGTGTTTTATAGAGAGTTTCATGAATATTGAAAGAAGGTCAAATAGTTGGGATACAAGGAGGGAATAGAATGTGAATGAAGTAATGATTGGAATTCTGGTGCCTTTTCTGGGAACTTCTCTGGGTTCGGCGTGCGTATTTTTTATGAAGAAAAATATGGGCGATTATTTACAGCGTGCACTGACCGGATTTGCAGCGGGAGTAATGGTGGCAGCGTCAATATGGAGTCTGTTGCTCCCAGCAATTGAGCAGTCTGCATCGATGGGAAAATTTTCTTTTGTGCCGGCAGTCGTGGGATTCTGGATTGGAATATTGTTTCTGCTTCTGGTGGATAGTATCGTTCCACATTTGCATCGAAACAGTGAGAAAGCCGAAGGAATTCACAGCAAATTGCAGAGGACAACGATGCTTGTACTTGCGGTTACGATTCACAATATTCCGGAGGGAATGGCGGTAGGTGTGGTCTATGCCGGTTATTTATCCGGGAATACGACGATCACAGCGATGGGGGCATTCGCATTGTCTTTGGGAATCGCAATACAGAATTTTCCGGAAGGAGCGATCATATCTATGCCGTTATGCGCAGAAGGAGAGAATAAACCACGCGCTTTTATCAATGGTGTATTGTCGGGAATTGTGGAGCCGATCGGTGCAGTCCTGACAATTCTTGCAGCAGGCTTCATTGTGCCGGCATTGCCGTATCTGCTTAGTTTTGCGGCAGGTGCCATGCTGTATGTGGTCGTCGAGGAATTGATTCCGGAAATGTCACAGGGAAAGCATTCGAATATTGGAACGGTGCTTTTTGCGGTGGGATTTTCGCTGATGATGGTGTTAGATGTTGCCCTTGGATAGGTTGGTAAAACAAAAAGCATTTGTATTATCGGACGGTGGTTTCATTTGACTAATCTTTTCTCAATAAGGGAATTAAGGGTAGAAAAAAGTAAAACCGCTCATTATAATAACTTCATAAAAGAATAAATTTACTTCAGGAGGAAAATAATTATGAGTTTCAAATTTAACGGAAAAAAGACAGGACTTTTTGCAGCAGGTGTATTATTCGGTACAGCAGGTCTGAAAGTTCTATCCAGTGATGACGCAAAGAAGTTTTATACAAACTGTACAGCAGCGGTTCTTCGCGCAAAGAAGTGTGTGATGAAGACTGTGACAACTGTTCAGGAGAACTGTGGTGATATCTATGCAGATGCAAAGGTGATCAACGAAGAGCGTGAAGCAGCACAGGCTGAGTTCGAAGATCAGGCAGAAGATATGACAGAAGTAACAGAAGAGACTCCGGCAGAAGCAACTGAAGAAGGCGAAGCTTAATGAGATTTGTAATCAGGCATGAAGGAAAGAATCGTCTGCGTGTACATATGAAACAGAGCCGGATGACATATGAACAGGCAGATGTACTTTTGTATTATCTTGAGAGCATGGGGGGAGTTGTCCGTGCACAGGTATACAGTCAGACGGCAGACGCGGTGATCTGTTATGGAAAAGGCACCGATCGCGCCAGCGTTCTTCATGCATTGCAGAAATTTGCTTATCAGAATGTGGAAGTACCCGATGATGTACTTGCCAATTCCGGCCGGGCAATGAATGAGGAATACAAAGAAAAGCTTGTTACAACAACGCTTGTTCATTGCGGAAAGCGTTTTCTGTTGCCATATCCGATCCGTTTTGCTCTTGCAACGATTGAGTCGTGTAAATATATCTGGAAGGGAATTAAAGTATTGTGCCAGCGCAAGATAGAAGTACCGGTACTGGATGCTACAGCAATTTCCGTATCAATGCTGCGCGGAGATATCGGCACCGCAGGTTCTGTAATGTTCCTGCTTAATATCGGTGAGATTCTTGAAGAGTGGACACATAAGAAGTCAGTGGGAGATCTGGCACGCAGCATGTCTTTGAATAACAGCAAAGTCTGGCTGGTACAGGAAGATGGCAATGAAGTTTTAGTACCTTCCAAGCAGATTCAGGAAGAGGACAAGATCCGTATTCGCATGGGCAATGTCATTCCATTTGACGGTGAAGTATGTGAGGGAGAGGCTACGGTCAATCAGGCTTCTCTTACAGGAGAATCCCTTGCAGTCCGTAAAGCTGTTGGCGGATATGTGTACGCAGGAACAGTACTGGAAGAGGGCGAACTTACCATCCGTGTAAAGAAAGCAGCCGGATCGAGCCGCTACGAGAAGATTGTTACAATGATCGAAGAGTCAGAAAAACTGAAATCTTCCGTAGAAGGAAAAGCAGAACATCTGGCGGATCGTCTGGTCCCATATTCACTGGCAGGAACGGCACTGACTTATCTGCTTACGAGAAATGCAACCAAGGCGCTTGCAATCCTTATGGTAGACTTTTCATGTGCATTAAAACTTGCCATGCCGGTTACGGTACTGTCTGCAATTCGTGAGGCGAACGCGCACAGCATCACGGTAAAAGGCGGCAAATATATGGAAGCCATGGCAGAAGCAGATACCATCGTATTTGATAAGACAGGTACTTTGACAAAAGCCAGCCCGTCCGTTGTAAAGATTGTTCCTTTCAATGGAATGAGCGAAGACGAGCTTTTGCGTATCGCAGCCTGTCTGGAAGAACATTTCCCGCATTCTATGGCGAAAGCAGTCACAGATGCTGCCGCAAAGCGTGGTCTTGAGCATGAAGAGATGCATTCTAAGGTTGATTATATTGTGGCACATGGTATTGCAACGACAATAAATGGAAAACGTGCGGTGATCGGAAGCTATCATTTTATTCTTGAAGATGAACATTGTGAAGTTCCGGCAAACATGCATGATATTTTTGAAAACCTGCCAATGGAATATTCACACTTATATCTTGCTTTGGAAGGAAAGCTTGCAGCAGTGATCTGCATTGAAGACCCTCTGCGCAAAGAAGCAAAAAAGGTAGTCCGTGATCTGAAAAAAGCGGGATTAAAGAAAGTTGTCATGATGACAGGAGACAGTGAGCGTACTGCAAAAGCAATCGCCGCAAAAGTAGGTGTGGACGAGTATTACGCAGAAGTATTACCGGAAGATAAAGCAAAGTTCGTAGAAAAAGAAAAAGCGATGGGGCACAAAGTTGTCATGATCGGTGATGGAATCAACGATTCTCTGGCACTTTCCTCCGCAGATGTTGGAATCGCAATCAGTGATGGTGCAGAGATTGCCAGAGAGATTGCAGATGTAACAATTGCGGCAGATGATTTGCGCGAAGTTGTAACACTTAAGAAGTTAAGCAATCAGTTGATGAAACGCATTCATCAGAATTATCGCATGATCGTTGGATTTAACGCAGGACTTATCGCACTTGGTGTAGGCGGAATTATTCCACCGACCACATCTGCATTGCTGCATAATACTTCCACAATTGCCATCAGTCTTCGCAGCATGGGCAATCTTTTGGAAGATAGTGAAGAAACAATTTAGAAACAATTTAAGAAAAATGGCACAGAAGAGCAATCTTATTGAAAAAAGTTTTGATGGGATTGCTCTTTTATTGTACGTATAATTATCTGATGAAAAGAAAATAAAATAAATTGTATATACAAAATTATCAATAAAGATGAAAAGACAAATAATCAGACAATAGCGAGAAAAAAACTATTTACATCAGGGGCTTTGCAGTAGTAAAATCATATTCAGAAACAATGAAATTTACACGAAAGGGTAGAGTCCTATGAGAGAGCAGTGGAATGAGAGTACAGCAGTAGCCAAGGGTCTATATGATCCAAGATTCGAACATGATAACTGTGGAATCGGTGCTGTTGTCAATATTAAAGGTATTAAGACACATCAGACGGTGGAAAATGCTTTGAAGATCGTAGAGAACTTAAAGCACAGAGCCGGAAAGGATGCGGATGGAAAGACTGGAGACGGTGTTGGTATTCTGCTCCAGATTTCACATAAATTTTTTAAGAAGGCAGTTAAGCCCTTGGGAATTGAACTCGGAGACGAGAGAGATTATGGTGTGGGAATGTTCTTCTTCCCACAGGATGAGTTAAAGAACAATCAGGCTAAGAAGATGTTTGAGGTCATTGTGGAAAAGGAAGGTATGGAGTTCCTTGGATGGAGAGAAGTTCCGATTCATCCGGACAAACTTTCCGATAAAGCAAGAGACTGTATGCCATGTATCATGCAGGCATTTGTCAAGAGACCGGAAGACGTTGAAAAGGGATTGGATTTTGACCGCAAGCTGTATGTAGCACGCCGTGTGTTTGAACAGTCAAACGATGACAGTTACGTTGCTTCTTTATCCAGCCGTACAATCGTATACAAAGGAATGTTCTTAGTAGAGCAGTTACGTCAGTTCTTCTCTGATCTGCAGGATCCGGATTACGAGTCAGCAATTGCAACTGTACATTCCCGTTTCTCTACCAACACAAATCCAAGTTGGGAGAGAGCACATCCAAACCGTTTTATCGTACATAACGGTGAGATTAATACCATTCGTGGTAATGCAGATAAGATGCTTGCCCGTGAGGAGACAATGGCATCCGGAAAACTCCGTGGAGAGTTCCAGAAAGTACTTCCGGTTATTAATACAGAAGGTTCCGATTCTGCAATGCTTGATAACACATTAGAGTTTTTGGTTATGAGTGGTATGGAACTTCCGCTGGCAGTTATGATCATGATCCCTGAGCCATGGGCAAACAATGCAATCATGAGTCAGAAGAAAAAAGATTTTTATCAGTATTATGCAACCATGATGGAGCCATGGGACGGACCGGCTTCCATTCTTTTCTCCGATGGAGATATGATGGGTGCAGTGCTTGACCGTAACGGACTTCGTCCATCCCGTTACTATATTACAGATGATGATTATCTGATTCTTTCTTCCGAAGTCGGTGTACTGGATATCGATCCGACAAAGATCGTGACAAAAGATCGTCTTCGTCCAGGAAAGATGCTTCTTGTAGATACGATTCAGGGCCGTGTCATTGACGACGATGAACTGAAAGAAAAATATGCTGGAAAGCGTCCGTATGGTGAGTGGTTAGACAGCAACATCGTTATGCTCGAAGACTTAAAGATTCCAAATGAGCGTGTACCGGAATATACAAAGGAAGAACGCCAGAGAATGCAGAGGGCATTTGGTTATACTTATGAGTCTCTGAAAGATTCCATTCTTCCGATGGCAAAGAACGGTATCGAGGGAACCGCAGCGATGGGTACCGATACACCACTGGCAGCACTTTCCGGTAACCGTGAGCCATTGTTTAACTACTTTAAGCAGTTGTTCGCACAGGTAACCAACCCTCCAATTGATTCAATTCGTGAGGAAGTGGTTACTTCCACAACGGTATATATCGGAGCTGGTGGAAACCTTCTGGAGGAAAAACCACAGAACTGTAAAGTTCTCCGTATTAACAATCCAATCCTTACCAATACCGATCTCATGAAGATTCGTGATATGAAGGTAGAGGGATTTAAGGTAGCTACGATTTCTATCGTATATTATAAGAATACAAGTCTGGAAAAGGCAGTAGACAGACTCTTCATTGAGGCTGACCGTGCATACAGAGATGGTGCCAATATCCTGATCCTTTCCGACCGTGAAGTGGATGACAACCATGTTGCTATTCCATCATTGCTTGCAGTATCTGCATTACAGCAGTATCTGGTTAAGACAAAGAAACGTACATCACTTTCTGTGATTCTGGAGTCAGGTGAACCACGAGAGGTACATCACTTTGCAACTTTACTTGGATTTGGTGCAAGTGCAATCAACCCATATCTGGCACAGGATACCGTAAAGCAGTTGGTAGACGAGCATATGCTTGACAAGGATTATTACGCAGCCATCAATGATTACAATCATGCAATTATTACAGGTATCGTAAAAATCGCAGCAAAGATGGGTATTTCTACGATCCAGTCTTATCAGGGCTCAAAGATCTTTGAGGCAATTGGTATTGACAAAGAAGTAATTGATAAATACTTTACTAATACGGTAAGCCGTATCGGTGGTATTACCATGAAAGATATTGAAGATGATGTAAATACATTACATTCTGCAGCTTATGATCCATTAGGACTTGAGACCGATGTGACACTCGACAGTAAGGGACGTCACAAGATGAGAAGCGGTGCGGATGCGCATTTGTACAATCCGGCTACGATCCATCTTCTGCAGCAGTCTACCCAGAGGGGAGACTACAATCTGTTCAAACAGTATACAGAACTTGTGGATGAAGAGCAGAAACATACAAACCTTCGTGGATTAATGGATTTCAACTATCCGAAGAAGGGTGTGAAATTAGAGGAAGTAGAGAGTGTAGATTCTATTGTGACCCGTTTTAAGACAGGTGCAATGTCATACGGTTCTATTTCAAAAGAAGCACATGAGACACTGGCGATTGCCATGAATCACCTCCACGGTAAGTCAAACACAGGTGAAGGTGGCGAGGACAAGGATCGTCTGACCATTGGAAAAGATGGAAAGAACCGTTGTTCTGCAATCAAACAGGTTGCTTCTGGCCGTTTTGGTGTAACAAGCAGATATCTGACCAGTGCACAGGAAATTCAGATTAAGATGGCACAGGGAGCAAAACCGGGTGAAGGTGGACATCTGCCAGGAAAGAAAGTATATCCTTGGATTGCAAAGACCAGACTTTCTACTCCGGGTGTATCATTGATTTCTCCGCCACCACACCATGATATTTATTCCATCGAGGATCTGGAACAGCTGATCTTTGACTTGAAGAATGCAAACCGTGATGCCAGAATTTCCGTAAAACTGGTATCAGAAGCAGGTGTTGGAACTGTCGCAGCAGGTGTTGCCAAAGCGGGAGCACAGGTTGTACTGATTTCCGGATATGACGGTGGTACAGGTGCCGCTCCAAGCAGTTCTATCCATAATGCAGGTCTGCCATGGGAGCTGGGACTTGCAGAAACACACCAGACACTGATCATGAACGGACTTCGTAACAAGGTTCGTATCGAGACAGACGGTAAGCTGATGAGTGGTAAAGACGTTGCAATTGCAGCATGTCTTGGTGCCGAGGAGTATGGATTTGCAACGGCTCCGCTCGTAACGATGGGCTGTGTCATGATGCGTGTATGTAATCTGGATACCTGTCCTGCAGGTATTGCAACACAGAATCCGGAACTTCGTAAGCGTTTCGCAGGAAAGCCGGAATATGTTGAAAACTTTATGCGCTTTATCGCAGAGGAACTTCGTGAATATATGGCAAAGCTTGGTGTACGTACCGTAGATGAGCTGGTAGGAAGAAGCGATTTCTTAAAGGTTCGTGAGAATCTGTCTGAAAGAGAAGCAAAACTGAATCTGGATAACATCTTAAATAACCCATTTGCAGGAACAAAGCAGAAAGTTATTTTTGATCCAAAACAGGTTTATGATTTTGAACTGGATTCTACCAAAGACATGACCGTTCTTCTGAAACAGTTGAAACCAGCGCTTGAGAAGAAGCAGAAGCGCATGATCGATACAGAAGTAACCAATGTCAACCGTTCACTGGGAACTATCTTTGGATCTGAGATCACAAAAGCATACGACGATACATTGGAAGATGATACTTACATTGTAAAATGTACGGGTGCCGGCGGACAGAGCTTTGGTGCATTTATTCCTAAGGGACTGACACTTGAACTGGTCGGAGATTCCAACGATTACTTCGGAAAAGGTCTTTCCGGCGGAAAACTGATCGTTTATCCACCAACAGGTGTGAAGTTTAAGAAGGATGAGAATATTATTATCGGTAACGTAGCACTTTATGGTGCGACAAGCGGTAAGGCATTTATCAATGGTGTTGCTGGTGAGCGTTTCTGCGTAAGAAACTCTGGAGCAACAGCAGTCGTTGAAGGCGTCGGCGATCATGGATGTGAATACATGACAGGTGGTCGTGTTGTTATCCTTGGTAAGACTGGAAAGAACTTCGCAGCCGGTATGAGCGGTGGAATTGCATATGTACTGGATGAAGACAATGATCTGTATATGCGTACCAATAAGTCCATGGTATTTACTGAAGAGGTAACCAACAAGTACGATGTATTAGAGCTGAAAGATATGATCAAGGAGCATGTAACTTTGACCAATTCCGAAAAAGGAAAAGAAATCTTAGACAACTTCAGCGAATATCTGCCGAAGTTCAAGAAAGTGATTCCATATGATTATAATCGTATGCAGATGGCTATCGTACAGATGGAAGAAAAAGGTCTCAACGCAGAGCAGGCACAGATTGAAGCATTTTATGCCAGCACCAGAGGATAAGGAGGGAAGAGAACATGGGAAAGCCAACAGGATTTTTAGAATATGAAAGAACGGAAGCACGTTCGGTGGAACCAAAGGAACGAATCAAAAACTATAAAGAGTTCCATGTCTTCCTTTCAAAAGAAAAACAGCAGGAGCAGGCGGCTCGCTGCATGGATTGCGGTGTTCCGTTCTGCCAGTCAGGTATGACGATCGCAGGCATGACATCCGGATGTCCACTGCACAACCTCGTTCCGGAATGGAATGATCTGGTATATTCCGGTAACTGGCAGCAGGCATATAACCGTCTGCACAAGACCAACAATTTTCCGGAGTTTACATCAAGAGTATGTCCGGCATTATGTGAGAAAGCATGTACCTGCGGACACTGGGGTGACCCGGTATCGGTACGTGACAATGAGCATGGTGTTATCGAGACTGCCTATGAGATGGGATACGCAGCTCCACATGTACCAAAGGTACGTACAGGAAAGAAAGTTGCAATCATCGGCTCGGGTCCTTCCGGATTAGCAGCAGCAGATCAGCTGAACCAGAGAGGACATGATGTAACGGTATATGAGAGAGATGACCGTGTAGGTGGACTTCTTATGTACGGTATTCCGAATATGAAGCTGGAAAAGCACATTATCGATCGCAAGATTGATGTCATGAAAGCAGAAGGTATACATTTTATTACCGGATGCAATGTGGGTGTCGATGTAAAAGCGGCAGATCTGCTGAAACAGTATGACCGCGTAGTTCTCTGCTGTGGCGCAAAGAATCCGAGAGATATCAAGGCTGCTGGAAGAGATGCAGAAGGTATCTATTTTGCAGTAGACTACCTGTCACGTACAACAAAGAGTCTGTTAGATTCTGATTTGAAGGACAATAAATATGTATCTGCAAAAGGAAAGAACGTTGTAATCATCGGTGGTGGTGATACTGGCAACGACTGTGTCGGCACTGCAATCCGTCAGGGAGCCAAGTCTGTGACGCAGCTTGAGATGATGCCTTGTCCACCAACGGAGCGTGCAGCAAACAATCCATGGCCGGAGTGGCCAAAGGTTTTAAAGACAGATTATGGTCAGGAAGAGGCAATTGCATGTTTTGGAACAGATCCTCGTATTTATCAGACAACTGTCAAAGAATTCCACAAAGACAAGAGTGGAAAGCTGAATGGCCTCACAATCGTAAGCCTTGAGAGCAAGGTAGATGAGAAGACCGGTCGCAGAAATATGGTAGAGGTGCCGGGAACTGAAAAGAAGATTCCGGCAGAACTTGTTCTGATCGCTGCAGGATTCCTTGGAACAGAGGATTATATTGCAAAAGCATTTGGCGTAGAGTTGAACCAGAGAACCAACGTGGCAACTGAGCCTGGCAAATATGCAACCAATGTAAAGAATGTATTTACAGCCGGAGATATGCACAGAGGACAGTCTCTTGTTGTATGGGCAATTCGCGAAGGCCGTGAAGTGGCTCATGATGTGGATGCAAGTCTGATGGGATATTCTTATCTGTCTGTACAGTAGTAATTGATACAATAAATGAAACAAATTATAATGAAAAGCTGTTTCTGCCTGAACAATAGGCAGGAGCAGCTTTTTGTGTTATCATGGTATGGACGATGAGAACAGGAGAAAGACAATGGCTTTGATATTTTTTGATATTGATGGAACACTTTGGGATGAGCGTATGCAGATTCCGGAGAGTACGGTTCCAACGCTGAAAAAGCTTCAGACAAACGGACACAAAATTTTCCTGTGCAGCGGACGTTCACGTGCCAGCATTCAGGCAAAAGAACTGATGGATGTTGGATTTGACGGAATCCTTGCTGCATGTGGAAATCATATTGAACTGAACAATGAGATAGTGTATGAAAACATTTTGTCACTGGAACTGACCAAGAAGGTGATTGACGTTTTGCGGGAATGCCGGATGCCGGTGGTCTTAGAGGGACCAGATTATATGTGGATCGATGAAAAAGGATTTGAAGATGATTCGTATGTTGTTTATCTGTTTCAGGAACTTGGCAAAAGTGCACGGACATTGAAAGGATATACGAACGATATTCGGATCAACAAGTTTTCGGCAGATATTCTCGATGATACGGATTATGAGAAAATCAAAGAACAGTTGCAGGATCAATTTGAGTTTATTGAGCATGAGGAGAAAGTCGTGGAGTTTGTTCCGAAGGGAACTTCCAAGGCAACCGGAATCGCGTGGCTTTGCGATTATCTTGGCGTGGATCGTGCGGATACGTATGCAGTCGGAGATAGCGTCAATGATTTGGACATGCTTATCTATGTGGGACATGGAATTGCGATGGGCAATGCATCACAGCCGGCAAAAGATGCAGCGGAGTATGTTACGACGGATATTCACGAGGATGGAATCATGCATGCCATGGAACATTATGAATTGATCTGAAAATGTTTCCAAATGGACAAAACTGAATAAAGCTACAGTGAAAGTGACCAAATCCAAAACAGTGAATTTGGTCACTTTTTTAAAATTGATAACGATACCAATTTTATCTCTTAAATAAATATACAAATGGTGTAGGAATATGG
>ERZ1026854.42-NODE-42-length-98463-cov-19.374126_pt1 | contig 98463 bp, 83 predicted proteins | sample MGYA00380157_ERZ1026854 | MGnify/ENA primary metagenome ERZ1026854 (study PRJEB33269, sample SAMEA4719793) | human gut metagenome | biome: human-associated habitat; feature: organic feature; material: feces | place: Cameroon | collected 2013-10 ...
ACAAGGGGTTACACCCAGCGCCTCGAGCCACCCTTTTTAAGGGTGGCGGCGACTTCCGGGGACTAGCATTTTTTAGTGGACTATCTGTATATTTTTTGGACATTTTTGCACGAATGTGGAAAATAGCATTTTTATATGGTATCTTTAACAGTAGATTGGGCGGAATTCTGTCAGGGATTCCGGTTTGGGAGAGATACATATGCGTCATAAGGCTGAAAAAATGGGCAGAAACAGAGGCCAGGGGATCATTATAGGGTTTCTGGTGTTTGTCATTGCAGTCATTTCGATATGCACAATTATTTTTCGTTCCTATGTGCGGGAGTTTCATAAAGTAACAGAAAAGGAAAAATATGACCAGTATTATGTGATGATCACGGAGGATCGGAAGACGGACTTCTGGCAGTCGGTATACCGCGGAGCCTATGAGCGGGGGCAGGCGGAAAATGTATATGTGGACCTGCTGGGGGAGCACTTGTCTCAGGAATATTCCAGATCCGACCTTATGCGGATCGCCATGACATCCGGTGTGGACGGTATTCTGGTGGAATCCGATGAAAGTGACGAGATGTCGGAGCTGATCGATGAGGCGGTAGACCGTGGAATTCCGGTAGTTACCCTGTATGGAGACAATACCCACAGTGCCAGATGCAGCTTTGTGGGTGTGGGAAGTTATAACCTGGGAAGAGAGTATGGAAGACAGGTACTGAAACTGGCAGCGGCAGAGGATACAGAAGATCCGTTAAAGGTAGCAGTACTGATGAATGCCCATGCGCTGAATTCTACCCAGAATATCGTGTGTTCCGGAATTCAGGATGCCCTGGAACAGGAGAAGCTTCAGGAATCGGAGATCCAGATGTCTCTGATCACCGTGGATGACACCAATACCTTCTCCGTTGAGGAGTCCATCCGGGATATTTTTATGGACCAGACCCTTCCGGATATTATCATCTGTCTGAACGAACTGAGTACGACCTGTGTCTACCAGGCTGTGGTGGATTACAACTGTGTGGGAGAGATCGCCATTCTCGGATATTATGACACGGATACTATATTAAAGGCTATCGAACGCAATGTCATCACAGCAACGATCTCCATTGACACGGAACAGATGGGGGCATTTTGTGTGGATGCGTTGCAGGAATATTACAATTACGGTTATACGAGCCAGTATTTTACGGCAGATGTTACCGTGATCGATCAAAGCAACGTGGAAGAGTATTTAGGCAAACAGGAAGAGGCAGAGTGAGGCGGGGTATGACAAAGAAATTTCGACAGCTGTCTCTTCAGGCGAAGATGAGCAGCATTTTTATTCTGGTAAATCTGGTGGTGTTTGCGGTGACGGTAATTCTGATCCTTGGCATCAACAGCATGTCCTCTGAAATCGATATGGTCTATCAGGGGAATCTGCGGCTGAATGAACTGTCGGATGCCCTGACGGCAGTACAGGACAGCATGACAGAGTATCTGGATTCCAAGACCAGTGATTCCCTGGAGGAATTCTATCGCAGTGAACAGATTTATGCCCAGATGGTACAGGGGTTGAGTGATGACGTGACGGAAGCCGCCTTTCGACGGATGGAGCGTAGCATCCGGCATATGTCTGAGGAGTATCTGGATCTGGTGGGGCAGACCATCGAAGCCAAGAGAGGACGAAACGTGGAAAAATACAGGGTGCGCTATGAAAATGCCACCCAGATGTATGAGTACATAAATACTTATATATACAGTCTGAATAACGAACAGTTCCGCAGTAATTCCGAGAACTACAGCCGCCTGTCAGGGGCATTCCGTAGCTTTGAACTGTTCAGTGTCATTACCCTGACGATCGTGGCAGTGATCAGCGTGGCCATTGTGGTAAAACTGACGGGAGAAATCATCAGTCCGTTGAAGAGGCTCACGGTAATGGCCAATGAAGTGGCGGGTGAAAATTTTGATACGGAACTTCTGCCGGTGCAGTCGGAGGATGAGATCGGCGTGGTAACTGGAGCGTTCAACCAGATGGTTATCAGTATCAGACAATATCTGGAGAGATTGCGGCAGAGTATGGAGATCCAGCGTTCACTGATGGAGAAGGAACTTCTGATGGAATCCCATCTGAAGGATGCGCAGCTGAAATATCTGCAGGCACAGATCAATCCCCATTTTCTGTTCAACACCCTCAATGCCGGAGCTCAGCTGGCGATGATGGAGGGGGCGGACCGAACCTATGATTATATACAGAATGTGGCGGATTTCTTCCGCTATAATGTGAAAAAGGGCAATGATATCGTCACGCTCCGGGAGGAACTGGAGTTGATCGATCATTATATTTATATTCTGAATGTCCGTTTTTCCGGAGATATTCATTATGAGAAAGAGATCTCGGAGGATCTGCTGGATTGTGCCGTGCCCAGCATGATCCTGCAGCCCATCGTGGAAAACTGTGTAAATCACGGTATCCGGGAGATGAGTGGGGAAGGACGGATATGGCTGAAGGTATATCATGGGGAAGAAGATACGCTGGTCATCAATATCCGGGACAATGGCATCGGCATGGATGCGGAGACTATAGAGAAGCTGAAGAACGGAACCTACCATGAAAAGCGGCAGAGTTCCGGTTCCAACGGTATCGCCATGGAAAATGTCATAGCAAGACTGAAGCTGTTTACCCAGAACGAAGAGGTCATGACGATCCGCAGTGACGGCAGGAATCAGGGCACGGAAGTGATCCTGTATCTTCCGGTAAAGGAGAGGGAAAAAGCAGATGTATAAGATCATGTTGGCAGACGATGAAGGAATCGTGATCGATTCCCTGAAGTTCATTATTGAGAAAGAATTTAAGGATACCTGTGAAGTGCAGTATGCCAAGACCGGAAGGAGTGTCATCGAACTGGCGGAGAGCTTCCGGCCGGACATTGCGGTCATGGATATCCAGATGCCCGGAATCAATGGCATCGACGCCATGAAAGAGATCCGCAGGACCAATAATCACACGGTGTTTATCGTGATGTCGGCCTATGACAAATTCGACTATGCCAAGGAAGCCATCAAGCTGGGGGTCATGGAGTATATCACTAAGCCCATGGAGAAGACCAGGATCGTGAACGCTCTCCGCAAGGCCATGGAAAATATCGATGCCGAGCGCCTGAAGCGAAAAAATGAACTGCTGATCAAGGAAAAACTGGAGACGGTGGTTCCCATCATCGAGAGCGGACTGATCCACAATATTCTCCTGCAGGAGCATTTCCGGGAGGATATCGAGAATTATCGTTCCATTCTGGGGATCACACAGCAGTATGCCTATATGATCGCTGTGGTCAGCGGTGACGAGCAGCAGGGCAATCATATGACGAACGCAGTGGGCAGCAGTGTCCGGATGCAGAAGCATTATCAGGAGGTAAGGGATTGTCTGAAGGAACACTTTGACTGTATCGTGGGAACGGTGATGGCCAATAAGCTGGCAGTGCTGGTGCCTTATGAAAAAGAAATGATGGATTACAACGAACGTATTGAACTGATCGAGAAAGCCAGAGAACTGGTGCGCTATATGCGCAAGCGGACGGATATCAGCTTCCGTATCGGCATCGGGGGACCGAAGGATTTTCTCATGGCATCAGAGTCCTATACTGAGGCACTAAATGCGCTGGTGGCGTCCACCGGCAGTGTGGCGCATGTGGATGATCTGCCGATCCGCTGCGAATTTGCCGGAAACTATCCGGTGAAACTGGAGAAGAAGCTGTTTGCGGAGATTGAGGACGGAGACATCGATAATGCTTCGGCAACGGCAGCGGCATTTTTTGACTGGATGACGGACAGTGGATCGGATCTGATGAATATGCGACTGAAGATTCTGGAATTTGTGCTGTGGTCGGAACGCATTGCTTATGAGAAAGGCGGTATGACTTATCAGTTGAATTCCAGGGCGGATTATCTGCCACAGGTCATGGAGATGGAGGAGCCGTCGGCGATGAAGACCTGGTTCCTGGAAAAGGTAAAAGAGGCCTGCCGCAATGTTTTGAATAAAAGAGAAGAGAAGTCCGGCAGCATCATCGAAATGGCCAAGAATTACATTAAGAATAATTACCACAAAGACATTTCTCTGGATGATGTATCCAGAGAGGTCAATATCAGCCCGTATTATTTCAGCAAGCTTTTCAAGGAGACCACAGGAGAGAATTTCATCGAATATCTGACGAATCTGCGAATGGATAAGGCAAAGGAACTGTTGGAGACCACGGAGTGCTCCATGAAGGAGATCTGCGTCAGAACGGGATATTCGGATCCGAATTATTTCAGCCGCAGCTTTAAAAAGAACGTGGGGGTAACGCCTACGGTCTATAAGGAGAATCGGGGGAAAATATATGAACAGGGCAGTGTGTAAAATGAAAAAAATGTGGAAATATGCAGCGGTTGTGCTTGCCTGTGTGCTGACATTCGGAGCCTGTGGTAATCTGGACAGCGGTAAAACATCCGGGGATGCCACACAGGACCGGAAGATCCAGATCGGCATGAGTTTCGATTCCTTTGTCATTGAGAGGTGGCAGAGAGACCGGGATATCTTCGTATCCACCGCCAAGGAACTGGGGGCGGAGGTCAATGTGCAGAATGCCAACGGGGATCTGGAACAGCAGAAGAAACAGATCAATTATTTCATTGATAAGGGCATGGATGTCATTGTCATCATCTGCATTGATTCCGAGGGGCTGGCAGGGCAGGTGCAAAAGGCGAAGGAAGCAGGGATCAAAGTCATCGCCTACGACCGGATGATCATGGATTCGGATATTGATCTGTATATTACTTTCGACAACGAGCGTGTCGGCACCATGATGGGAGAAGCACTGGTGGATAACGGGCTGTCCGGTGGAAAAGTGCTGATGCTGGGAGGCTCGGCAGTGGACAGCAACGTGGCTATGGTAGAGAAGGGATTCCGGAAGGTGATGGAGGACCATCAGGTGACAATCCTGGATTCCATGCATGCGGACGGATGGAAAGCGGAGCTGGCAGCGACCTATGTCTATGACCATATGGATGTTGTCTCGGAAGCGGATGCCATCATGTGCGGCAACGATGATCTGGCCAGCAAGGTGGTGCATGCCCTGAAGGAAAAGAGGATGGCGGGAGACATCATGGTCGTGGGACAGGATGCCGATCTGGAAGCCTGTCAGCGGATCGTAGAAGGAACACAGGTCATGACGGTTTATAAGCCAGTGGAGAAGCTGGCCCAGAAGGCTGCGGAATGTGCCGTGCTTCTGGCAGAAGGAAAGGAGCTTCCAGAAGAGACTGTGACGATAGAAAACGGAAACTATCAGGTGCCCTATATCGGACTGGAACCCATCAGCGTGGATAAGACCAATATCAATGATGTGATCATAGGCAGTGGATTCCATCTGAAGGAAGATGTCTATCTGAATGTCCCTGCCGAAATGCCCTGACGGGATCGTGAACGCAGAAAACTAAGAACAGGAAAAATTTGGTAAGATAGCTGTGCCTGCAGACAAAATATTGCTAGCACAGCTTATTTTTGCCTTCCGGACAGCACGGAAAAGTGCAGAAGGTCATAAAATCATGCTATTTGATCTATGGTATTCTCTACTTGTCAACAAAAACAAACCAAACAAGGGAGGTTACTTTTTATGAGGAAGAAATTATTAAGCACACTTCTGGCAACAGCCATGGCTGTTACAATGCTTGCAGGATGTGGATCCAATGGGGGACAGCAGGCAACCACACCGGCAACGGACAATAAGACAGAGACTTCCGCAGAAGCAAAGACAGAGACTTCTGGTGCAACAGGTGGCGGTAAGATCGGTGTAGCAATGCCCACCAAGGATCTTCAGAGATGGAATCAGGATGGTACCAACATGCAGGCTCAGCTGGAGGCAGCAGGCTATGATGTAGATCTGCAGTACGCATCTAACGATATTCCCACACAGGTATCCCAGATCGAGAATATGATCAACTCCGGCTGCGAACTTCTGGTCATCGCATCCATCGACGGTGATTCTCTTGGAACCGTTCTGGAGCAGGCAAAGGAAAAAGACATTCCGGTTATCGCATATGACCGTTTGATCATGAACTCCGATGCAGTTACTTATTACGCAACCTTCGATAACTACATGGTAGGTACGAAACAGGGTGAATACATCAGAGATCAGTTGGATCTGGACAATGCAGCAGGACCTTTCAATATCGAGCTGGTAACCGGTGATCCCGGTGACAACAACGCAAGATTCTTCTTCGGCGGTGCCATGGATGTGCTGCAGCCTTACATTGACGCAGGTAAGCTGGTAGTAAAATCCGGACAGACCGATTTCGAAACCGTTGCAACCGCTAACTGGTCTACTGAGACCGCACAGTCCAGAATGGACGCTATCATTTCCGCTAACTATGCAGACGGAACCAAGCTGGATGCCGTTCTGTGCTCCAACGACTCCACTGCACTGGGTGTAACTAACTCTCTGGAAGCTAACTACACCGGCGAGTGGCCTATCATTACCGGTCAGGACTGCGATAAGCCCAACGTTAAGAATATGATCTCCGGTAAACAGTCCATGTCCATCTTCAAGGATACCCGTACTCTGGCATCCAAGGTAGTAGAGATGGTAGACGCAGTCATGAAGGGCGGCGAAGCACCTGTCAACGATACCACAACCTATGACAATGGTACCGGTGTCATTCCTTCTTACCTGTGCGAGCCCGTATTCGCTGATGCAAGCAACTACAAAGAGCTGCTCATCGATTCCGGTTACTACACAGAAGCAGATTTACAGTAATTTTATAAGATAATATGTAATGTGGATCCTGTGGGATCCTTACGGCAGGCGGGCGTTTCCCGCCTGCCGTATTCATGGGAAAGCAAAATAGAACGGTTTGATTAGATAATGTGGAAATAAGACTTGGGAGGGATACCATTGGCAAAAATCTTATTGGAAATGAAAAATATAACCAAAACATTCCCCGGTGTAAAAGCACTTGACAATGTAAACCTGCAGGTGGAAGAGGGAGAGATCCACGCACTTGTAGGCGAAAACGGCGCAGGAAAGTCCACATTGATGAATGTATTGAGCGGTATTTATCCGTATGGGTCTTACGAAGGGGACATCATCTATGACGGTGAGGTCTGCAAATTTGATAAGATCAAGGACAGTGAGGAAAAGGGTATCGTAATCATTCATCAGGAGCTTGCACTGATTCCCTATATGACAATCGGGGAAAATATGTTTCTGGGCAATGAACGGGGACATAAGTACAAAATCAACTGGAATGAAACCAATGCCAGGGCGGCAGAACTTTTGAAGACCGTAGGCCTGAAGGAAGGCCCCCAGACATTGATAAAGGATATTGGCGTAGGAAAACAGCAGCTGGTAGAGATTGCGAAGGCACTGGCCAAGAACGCAAAACTTCTGATCCTGGATGAGCCTACTGCCTCTCTGAATGAGACGGATTCCAAGGCACTGTTGGATCTGATGCTGGAACTCAAGAAAAAGGGAATGACATCCATCATCATCTCTCATAAGCTGAATGAGATTTCTTATGTGGCAGATAAGATCACCGTCATTCGTGACGGAGCTACCATTGAAACGCTTGTGAAGGGAAAAGATGATATTACCGAGAGCCGGATCATCAAAGGAATGGTAGGAAGAGAGATCGCCGACCGATTCCCGAAGAGAGAGCCGAAGATCGGAGAGGTCCTGATGGAGGTCAAAAACTGGACCGTGCATCATCCACTGTATTCTGACCGTAAGGTGGTGGATAATGTCAATCTTAATGTGAAAAAAGGTGAAGTAGTGGGAATTTCCGGCCTGATGGGTGCGGGACGAACGGAACTGGCCATGAGCCTGTTCGGCAAAAGTTATGGTTCCAACATCAGCGGCGAACTGTATATCAACGGCAAAAAAGTACAGCTGAATACTGTACAGGAAGCCATCAAAAATCATCTGGCATATGTGACGGAGGATCGAAAGGGCAACGGACTGATTCTGAGCAACCCGATCAAGATTAATACAACTCTGGCAAATCTGGATGCCATCAGCAGACATACTGTTATTGATAAAGACAAAGAGTACAATGTGGCGGTAGACTACAAGAACAAACTGAATACGAAATGTCCAACTGTGGAGCAGAATGTAGGAAACTTAAGCGGCGGTAATCAACAGAAGGTACTTTTGGCAAAATGGATGTTCACAGATCCGGATATCCTGATCCTGGATGAGCCGACGAGAGGTATTGATGTTGGTGCAAAATACGAAATCTACTGCATCATTAACCAACTGGTGGCAGAAGGAAAATCGGTTATCATGATCTCCTCGGAGCTGCCTGAGATTCTTGGCATGTGTGACCGGATCTATGTAATGAACGAAGGAAAAATAGTAGGAGAACTGGCGGGCAGTGAGGCAACACAGGAGCTTATCATGTCCAAGATATTATCAGCCGGTAAGAAAGGAGCATTGGCATGAATAAAACAAAGGGCCTCGATTTTATAAAAAGATATACCATGATCCTCGTACTGATCGTGGTTACGGCATTTTTTGCATGGAGAACCGGAGGAGCAATCCTGCTTCCCATGAATGTCAGCAGTCTGATCTCGCAGAACGCATATGTGTTTATTCTGGCAACCGGTATGCTGTTATGTATCCTGACCGGCGGTAACATCGATCTGTCCGTTGGATCTGTTGTATGTTTCGTCGGTGCCATCGGAGCGGTACTCATGGTCAACATGAAGATGAACATGTGGCTGGCTATTCTGATCATGTTTGCTATCGGTACACTGATCGGTGCTTTCCAGGGTTTCTGGATCGCTTATGTGAGAATCCCGCCTTTCATCGTGACATTGGCCGGCATGCTGGCTTTTCGAGGATTAAGCAACGTAGTCCTGCAGGGTATGACCGTATCCATTAAGGACTGCACTACATTTGTAAATCTGTTCGGTGGCGGTGCTGACTGTTATATTCCCGATTTCTTCGGTAAAGGTCCCATCAATCTGACCTGTGTATTTGCCGGTGTGATCGCTGCAGTGATCTTTGCAGTGTTACAGCTGAAGAATAGAGCCGACAAGGTGAAAAAAGGATACGAAGCTCCCAGTATGGGGTCCACCATCGGCAAAATCGTAGTGATCGCTGCAGTGATCCTGGCATTCAGCTATCGTCTGGCACAGCACAAAGGTATTCCCAGCGTATTGATCTGGGTACTGATCGTTATCATGGTATACGGTTACATCACTTCCAACACTACTGTAGGACGTTATTTCTACGCAGTGGGCGGTAATGAGAAGGCCACCAAATTATCCGGTATCAATACCAACAAGGTTTATTTCCTGGCTTATATGAACATGGGATTCCTGGCAGCGTTAGCTGGTATGGTAACCATTGCACGTATGACTTCCGCACAGCCGACATACGGACAGAACTATGAAATGGATGCCATCGGTTCCTGCTTCATCGGCGGTGCTTCCGCATACGGCGGAACCGGAACTGTACCCGGAGTTATCGTAGGTGCTGTACTGATGGGTGTTATTAACCTGGGTATGTCCCTGATGGGTGTCGATCAGAATATGCAGAAGGTAGTCAAGGGTCTGGTACTTCTGGCAGCAGTTATCTTCGATGTTGTATCCAAACGTGGTGGAAAATTAATTGCCAAGAATTAATTTCTACATATCTAATCAAAAAGGGCCCGGCGCTTTTGCGCCGCAGGCCCTTTTGATGGCATTGGGCGGAGGAGAAGAGCATGAATAAGGGAAAAGAACGGAAGAAGCGGGAAGGAAAGCAGAAAAAAGGAGTCGGGATCGGAGTCAAGATCGTGACGCTTTTACTGCTGCTGGCAGTTGCTGCACTCAGCTGTATGGGAGTGCTGGTGCAGACACTGCAATCGGTCATTGTAACCAACGATGAAATCGTGGCCGGTCAGGTGGCTGAACAGGAGAAAATCTCGGAGCTTTCCAGACAGTTTACTTACATTAACGGGCAGGTGTTGACCCATGTCATGACCACCAACAGTGTGACAATGGAAAATTTGTCGGATAAGATCCGGCAGGAGATCACTGATATGGAACAACAGATGACGGAGTTCGAAGGACTGCTGTCTGAGGGGGATGACCGGAGAGAGGCGTTTGACAGTGCTTCTGCGGAACTGGCAAAATACAAAAAGACCGTGGAGAGTCTGTTGGTCACCAGTGCAGAGAATAAGACGCAGGCCTATGTGTCTGCCACATCGAATCTGCCGATGTTCAATGAACATATTGAAAGCTATATGAATCAGATGCTGGAGATCACCGGAGAGCAGATGGCACAGGCACAGGGACAGATGGAGCAGAGTGCGGCCAGAGTGCCGGGGATCATTTCCGTGGCAAGTATTGCGTTACTTGTGGTAGTGATCGTGATCATGCTGGGACTGCAGCTGTGGGTCATCGGCCCGGTGAAAAAGGCAACGAAACAGGTAGATGAACTGGTAGAAGGGATTCGCTGCAACAAAGGAGATATTACCAAAAGAATTCATGTGGGATCGAGAGATGAAGTGGGAAGACTGGCCATTGCCATTAATGACCTGGTAGCCCAGATGCAGATCATCATCAGAGCCATCACCGAGGGCTGTGGACAGATGGAAGAAAAGCAGGCTGACATTATCTCCAATGTGGAAAAAGTAAATGCCACTGCGGATCATACCATGCAGAATCTGGGTGTAATGTCCGAGGGAATGCAGCTGGTGACAGGGGCAATCGGAGGTGTACAACAGGATACCGGTGTATTGGATCACACGGTGGAAAATATGCTGGAAGTAGCCCAGAACGGAAGAGACTATGCAGCTGATATCAAGGAAAAAGCCGGTAAAATGAAAGTGACAGCGGTGGAGAGCAAGCAGGAGGCAACCCTTGTCATGAAGGAGATTGACACGGCAATGACAGAGTCCATCGCCAACAGCAGGCAGATCCACAAGATCACAGAACTGACGGAAGAGATTCTGGGAATAGCCGGAACCACAAATCTGTTGGCACTGAATGCGTCCATTGAGGCAGCAAGGGCAGGAGAAGCTGGCCGTGGATTCGCCGTTGTGGCAGAGGAAATCCGCAAACTGGCCGACAGCTCCAGAGAATCTGCCAACAATATCCAGGAAATCAGCAATCGTGTAGTGGAGAGCGTGGAGGAACTATCCGAGAACGCCACCAGACTGCTGGAATTTATGAATACCAGAGTAATGAAAGATTATGATGCACTGGAGGATACCGGCAGCAACTATCATGAAGCGGCAGATCATGTGGATGAAATGATGAACGAATTCGGACAGAAGATCGATGAACTGCTGTCGGTATTGCAGAATGTCAACACTGCCAATACACAGATGGAAGCAACTGTGGGAGACAGTACCGAAAAGTTGTCCGCGGTAGAGAAAAACAACCAGGGACTGCAGCAGGAGATGAAAGATATCTCTTATGCAGTGGAGGAACTGGCTGCCTCGGTAGGGCAGTTAAAGGAAAGCATTCGTTGTTTTACGGTGGTATAATAGACAGAAAAATAAAATGCACGGGATTCCCATTGGGAATTACCGTGCATTTTGCGGCGTACGTCGTTGTATTTACATTTTAGGAATTTTCCGGTGCGTGATGCAGTTCCAGCGCCAGATAGGAGTTGTGGTATTCCTTACAGTAAGTCACATCTTTGTCAAACCATGCGGGAGGGACAAAAGCCTCTGCCGCTTCTTTGCTGCCGAACTCCACTTCTGCCATGATCAGAGGGGCGAAGGGGGCATCAAAAACATCCAGCTCAATGGTCAGGGAATAATCTGCCGGAGGAGTGGGAAAGCCTTCTTTGAATCCGGGATGCTCCAGCGGGATCAGATAGCGTCTCTTGGAGATCACGCTACCGTCGGCTTTTTCCCGTAAATGATAATAAGATGCCTCGTTCAGCGGAAGATTGCTCTCGTCCCTGGCCATCATGCCGCTGCCTTTGTAAGTAAGATAATATTCATCGTCCTGTTTTCTGGCTCTGACCACAGGATTATAATTCAGATATACCTGCTCGATATGATGAGAAGGATAGCTTTCCAGATTGTCGGGTAAGGATTTCAGGGTAAACTTTCGCTCGATTTCCATAGTATGAATGCCTCGCTTCTGTAATTAAGACTTAAAAACACTTCTTTAGTATAACATGATTTTCCTTGAAAATACAGTGAAATCTGCAAATATCTGCCCGTGGGAATTGAATTACGCTTCCAAATTGTGTATACTAATCATAATTATGCAAAGTCAGAATGTATGACTTGCAGATGAGACTGGAAACAAAACGGAAAGCGAGGGAAAACCATGAGTAAGATAGCAATTTTTCTGGCAAATGGGTTTGAAGAAATAGAAGGTCTGACGGTAGTGGATATCTGCCGCAGATGCGGACTGACCATTGATATGGTGTCCATTACGGAAGAAAAACAGGTGATGGGATCACATAAGATCCCGGTGACTGCGGATATGACATTGTCCCAGGTGAATTTTGAGGAATATGATTGTCTGGTATTGCCCGGTGGCGGACAGGGAACGAAGAATCTGGAGGCCTGTGAGCCCCTGATGCAGCAGCTCGATGCTTTTTATGCAGCAGGAAAATACATTGCGGCAATCTGTGCGGCACCCAGTATTTTCGGACACAGAGGAATTTTGAAGGGGAAGAGAGCGTGTTCTTACCCCTGCTTTGAGGATCATCTGGAAGGCGCAGCAGTGACTGCAGGACCTGTGGAAGTGGATGGCAACGTGATCACTTCCCGTGGAATGGGAACGTCCATTCCCTTCGGTCTTGCAATTGCCGGTGTATTCTGCGGACAGGATAAGGCAGATGCCTGTGCACACTCTATTGTATTTCAGCCGTAAGCAGCTGACGAGAAAGGCGAGGACAAAGAATGAAAAAAGCATTAATTACAGGAATTACAGGACAGGACGGCTCTTATCTGGCAGAGTTCCTGTTGGACAAAGGATATGAAGTACATGGACTGATCCGGAGATCTTCCATTAGCAATACCGGTCGTATCGACCATCTGATCCGGGAGGACAAGATCGTTCTCCATGGCGGAGACATGACGGATTCCACCAGCCTGGTGCGCATCATCGGAGAAGTCAGACCGGATGAAATCTACAATCTGGGTGCCCAGAGCCATGTACAGGTAAGCTTTGAGGCACCGGAATATGCCGGAGATGTGGATGCACTGGGCGTGCTGCGGATTCTGGAGGCTGTGCGTATGGTGGGACTGGCCGAGACCTGCCGTATTTATCAGGCATCCACCTCCGAACTCTATGGCCGAGTGGAAGAAGTGCCTCAGAATGAGAACACCCCGTTCCATCCCTACAGCCCCTATGCGGTGGCAAAACAGTACGGCTTCTGGATCGTGAAGGAATACAGAGAAGCTTATAATATGTTCGCAGTCAACGGTATTTTGTTTAACCATGAATCTGAACGCCGTGGGGAAAATTTTGTCACCCGTAAGATCACACTGGCGGCCGGCAGAATCGCATGTGGTATCCAGGACAAGCTCTATCTGGGCAATCTGGATTCCAAGAGAGACTGGGGATATGCGAAGGATTATGTAGAATGTATGTGGCTGATGCTGCAGCACGACAAGCCGGAGGATTTTGTCATTGCTACCGGGGTACAGCATACCGTGAGGGAATTTACCACACTGGCATTCCACCATGTGGGAATCGAGCTGGAATGGCAGGGCAGCGGTATCCATGAAAAAGGCATCAACAAGGCCAACGGCAAGGTGGTCGTAGAGGTCAGCGAAGCCTTTTACCGTCCCACTGATGTGGTCAATCTGTGGGGGAATCCCACGAAGGCCCGCACTGTGTTGGGATGGAATCCCCAGAAAACCAGCTATGAAGAGCTGTGCCGCCTGATGGCAGAGCATGATCTGAAGCTGGCGAAGGCTGAAGCGGTAGTGTTGAAGGAAACCGCAGAATCACAGGAGAAATAAAGAGAGGAAGTACTGTAATATCATGGAAAAAGACGCAAAAATATATGTAGCCGGTCACAAGGGTATGGTGGGAAGCGCTATCTGCAGGGCACTTGAGAGAAACGGATATACCAATATCATCACCCGCAGCCATAAGGAACTGGATCTGTGCAGACAGGATGCTGTGGAGGCTTTCTTTGCAGAGGAGAAGCCGGATTATGTGTTCCTGGCAGCAGCCAAGGTGGGCGGCATTATGGCCAACAGTGAGGCACTGGCGGATTTCATGTATGAGAATATGATCCTGGAGATGAATGTGATCCATGCAGCATGGCAGAACAACTGCAAGAAGCTGATGTTTTTGGGCAGCAGCTGTATCTATCCCCGTATGGCACCGCAGCCTATGAAGGAGAGCTGCCTGTTGACTTCTGAGCTGGAGAAAACCAATGAGGCGTATGCACTGGCGAAGATCTCCGGACTGAAATACTGCGAGTTCCTGAACAGACAGTACGGAACCGACTATATCAGTGTCATGCCCACGAATCTGTACGGGCCCAACGACAATTATCATCCTACCCACAGCCATGTGCTTCCGGCGCTGATCCGCCGCTTCCATGAGGCAAAAGTATCCGGCGCGAAGGAAGTAGTCTGCTGGGGAACAGGAACCCCACTGCGGGAATTTCTCTATGTGGATGATCTGGCAGATGCCTGCGTGTATCTGATGAATACCTACAGCGGCAATGAGACAGTGAATCTGGGAACCGGCAAGGAACTGACCATCCGGGAACTGACGGAACTGGTAGCGAAGGTAGTAGGTTATACTGGGGAGATCAAATGGGATCCCAGCAAGCCGGATGGAACTCCCAGAAAGCTTCTGGATGTCAGCAAACTGGAAAGCCTGGGCTACCATTATACGACGGAGCTGGAAGAAGGTATCCGTCTGACTTATGAGGATTTCCTCAATAATCCCATGCGTGCGGAACGCTAATGGTTCCGGGCACGAACAGCGCAGGCAGACAGACGGCCCGGGAAAGGATGAAGTGAACAGAATGAATGATTTTCGGAAGACAGCACAGGAGATGCTGGAATTTATAAGAATAAGTCCTACCTGTTTTCATGCAGTGGCCAATATCGGAAGGATGCTGGAGGCAGCAGGCTTTCAGCAGTTACAGGAAAAGGAAGAATGGAAACTGGAAAAGGGCGGACGGTATTATACGGAGCGCAATGATTCTTCCGTTATTGCGTTTGCGATTCCGGAAAAGGAGGCCGGCATCAGGGGCTTTCATATGGCAGCAGCCCACAGTGATTCCCCCTGCTTTAAAGTGAAGGAGAAGCCGGAACTGGCCGTGGAGGAGCATTATCTGCGTCTGAACACCGAAAAATACGGCGGCATGATCTTGTCCACCTGGCTGGACAGACCGCTCTCCGTTGCCGGGAGACTGGCTGTGAAGAACGGTAACGGTATAGAGGGCAGACTGGTGAATATCGATAGAGATCTCTGCGTGATCCCCAATGTGGCCATCCATATGAACCGGGAAATGAACAAGGGTGTGGAGTACAATCCCCAGGTGGATCTGCTTCCTTTGCTGGCGGATGTAACATTTGACGCACACGATGCACATGATGCATACGATGCACATGATGCATACGATGCACAGATTGCATCGGAGAATACGGATGAACAGTCGGAGAAATCAGAAAAGCCCACGCTGGCAGCGCTGGCAGCAGAAGCAGCAGGCGTGGACGTAGAGACGATCCTTGGAGAAGACCTGTTCCTGTACACCAGACAGGAGGGAAAATTCCTGGGAGCAAAAGGAGAATTTGTACTGTCTCCCCGACTAGATGACCTGCAGAGTGCTTTTGCCCTGACGAAAGCATTTACGGAGAGTACTCCGGCAGGGTATATCAATGTCTGTGCGGTGTTCGATAATGAAGAGGTGGGAAGCGGCACCAGACAGGGTGCAGATTCCACTTTTCTGGAAGATATTTTACAGCGGATTGCGGAAGGATTGCAGGCGGATCACAGCAACTATCTGCGCTGGGTGGCGGACAGCTTCCTGATCTCTGCGGATAATGCCCATGCGGTACATCCCAACCATCCCGAAAAGGCAGATCCCACGAACCGTCCGTACTTAAACGGCGGAATCGTCATCAAATTCCACGGAAGCCAGAAATACACCACCGATGGTATTTCCGCGGCAAGGATGAAGGATTACTGCGAACGGGCGAAGGTACCTTACCAGACTTATGCCAACCGCTCCGACATTGCGGGAGGTTCCACCCTGGGAAATATTTCCACTGCCCATGTATCGGTATCCAGCGTGGATATCGGACTGCCTCAGCTGGCCATGCATTCCGCTGTGGAGACCGCAGGCATGATGGATACGGAATATGCGGTGCGGGCGCTGAAGGAATTCTGGGGCGAATGATTTTGACAGCGGGAATCCTTAAAAAAGTATAAAAAGCGTGGAAACGCTTGAAAGTTCTGTGCGAAAAGTGCATAGTTAGAATGCAAAAAAGATTCAGAGAAAGAATCAAGAAATGATCCAAAAAGGATCCGAAAAAGATACGAAAGAAGGTTAAAATTATGTTTGAAATGAAACCGGAATACTATATTGGAATTGACATGATCGATCAGGAGCATAAACAGTTGTTTGACTATGCCGGTGAAGCATACGAACTGCTGCAGGAAGAGTTTACACCGGACAAGTATGACAAGATTGATGCAATTCTGGAAAAACTGCGTGATTATACCGTAAAACATTTTTCAGATGAAGAAGCGTATATGGAATCCATCCAGTACAAAAAGATTTTTACCCAGAAGATCCAGCATCAGGAATTTATCAACAAACTGGATGAATTTATTGATCAGCATGAGAAAGATGAAGGAAATCAGGATGAGCAGATTATGGATATTCTGAATTACCTGACAGACTGGCTGATCAACCATATCCTTCATGTGGATGGACAGATCCCGAAGGAGGCATAGGAGAGTGTAAGGTTATTTCCCCGGCTTTCGTGAATAGTTTTGTATAGCCTGCATACGATGTAGGAAATACAGGAACGAGGACGGAAATTCTGATGGACCAGAAACTGGAAAACATCCTGAATCTTGCATTGGAGACCCCGGAGGAAGAACGGGAACAGACGGAAAGTCTGAATGTCGGTTACAGTGCGGAGAGCCGCAGCTGGGAGCTGATCGTAAAATATCATGGCAGTCTGGACGGACTGCGGGAACAGAATATTGTGGTGGAAGAGCTGATTGCCGGATATGCGATCCTTACGGTACCGGAGACACTGGTAGATACCGTATCGGAGACTCCGGAGATCGAGTATGTGGAGAAGCCTAAGCGGTTTTACTATCAGCAGACAGATCCGGACGGCGCATCCTGCTTTCCACCGGTGACAAGAAGAACGCCTTTTCTGAATGGAAGGGGCGTTCTTTTGGCTGTATTGGATTCCGGGATCACCTGGGATCTGGAGGTGTTCCGCAAGGCAGATGGCAGTACGAGGATACGGTATCTATGGGACCAGACGGTACCATGGGATCAGACGGTACCATCGGATCAGACAATTCCGGGAAAACAGGCCGCATCACGGGAGCAGGAGACGCTGCGGAATCCGACATTGCCACGGAATCAGATAGCGTCGGAGGAAACGGGCGATACGGGATATGGGAGGACACCGGATGGATTTCCCATCGGGACTGAATATACGGAGGCGGAAATCAACCGGGCACTGAACAGCAGTGTACTGGAACGGTACGGCCTGATCCCCAGCAGGGATCTGACCGGCCACGGAACGGCAGTGGCGGGGATCGCCGCCGGGAGAAGTGCGGACGGCCTCTATACCGGAGCGGCCCCGGAGGCGGAACTGATCATCGTGAAACTGGGACTTCCCAGGGAGGAAGGTTTTCCCCGGACCACGGAGATTATGAGAGGCGTTACTTATGCGCTGCGGAAAGCCAGACAGTTAAATATGCCTCTTGTCATTAATTTGAGCTTCGGCAACAGCTACGGTTCCCATGACGGAAGCTCTCTGCTGGAGAGATTCCTGGACAATGCTTCGGAGATCGGCAGGACGGTGATATGCGTGGGCAGCGGCAACGAAGGAGCCGCCAGAGGACATTTTGCCGGCAATATAACAAGGGACAGCCGCGTGGAACTGGCTGTGGGAAATTATGAGAGAAACCTGAATATACAGCTATGGAAAAATTACAGCGATGTGTTCCGGATAAGACTGCAGGCCCCGGGAGGTGAGGAAGCAGAATTGTCCACAAATATCCAGGGAGGAAAATACTCGCTGGAATTGGAACAGACCAGAATACTGGTTTATCTGGGAGAGCCTCTGCCCTATGCGGTGGCACAGGAAATCTATCTGGATATGATCCCGTCAGAGGGCAGCTATATCAATGCAGGAATCTGGACGATCCGGCTGGAACCAGTAGTGACGGTAACCGGGCAGTATTATCTGTATCTCCCTGCGGGAAGCGGAATCGGGGAGAGTACCGGATTCTATCGTGCCACACCCCAGGTGACACTGACCATTCCGTCTACTGCAGCCAAGGTCATCACCGTGGGAGCCTATGACCCGGTCTATGATACCTATGCCGATTTCTCCGGCAGAGGATATGCTGACAGCACAAGAACCATTGGTGTGGCTGCCGCAGGACTGACCAAGCCCGATCTCGTGGCCCCGGGTGTGAATATCCAGGCCCCGGATGTGTACGGAAGCTTTACTCCCGTGACCGGCACCTCCTTCGCAGCGCCCATTGTTAGTGGTGCGGCAGCGCTTTTGATGGAATGGGGGATCGTGCAGGGGAATGATCCCTTCCTCTACGGAGAAAAGGTCAAAGCCTGTCTCAGAAAAGGCGCAAGACCCCTGCGGGGAGAGACAGAATACCCCAATGACCGGGTGGGATATGGGAAACTGTGCGTGGCGGATAGCTTTCCTGAAAATTAGCACAATTAGAAAAAATGGAAACAGTTCCGGAACCGGATCCCTGTAAAATGGCTTAAATAACTTCAAGAAAACCTGTCCTTTTGTAACTATTGTATAGAAATAAAAAGGGAATTTGTGTAAAAAGGTGCATTGAAAGCCACATCTTAAGATGCTACTATAAACATGAACAATCGTTTGCGCATAAAATGGCAATAAAAAGACATGAAAAAAACGGATTGCGCAAAGGATGGGGAGGATAGTGTGTCTGCAATCCGAGGATTGCAGGTCACGGAAAGGCGTGACTTGATATGAACAATCATTCAGAGAATGACAAGGCGATGACGATTCATGATGTAGCGAGAGAACTGGGGGTGTCTGCCAGCACGGTTTCCAGGGCAATCTCAGGGAAAGGCCGTATTGGGGCCGCTACCAGAGACCGGATTCTCGACTACATAGAAGAACATGGCTTTTATCCCAATGCGGCAGCACAGAGCCTGGCACAGTCCAGGACCAATAATATCGCAATTATCCTGCCGGAGGTCAATACCCTGGTGGATATCCCTTTTTTCCATACCTGTATGTATGGAGTGGAAGAGGTGGCACAGGCGAATGATTATGACATTATTGTGGTAACAACGAACGGAAACGATACCAAACCACTGGAGAGATTGATCAAAAATCGTAAAGTGGACGGAATGATCCTTACCAGGACTTATGAGAACGACAAATATGTGAAATTCCTGAAACAAAAGCAGATTCCCTTCGTGGCAGTGGGGAAATTTCCGGATGATGATGTGGTACAGGTTGACCATGATAATGTGGGAGCCTGCAGAGAACTGGTGACGGTACTGTTTGCCAAGGGCATACAGAATATTGCATATCTGGGCAGTGATATGGATCAGATGGTCAACCGCTGCAGATACCAGGGGTATGAGGAAGCCTACCGCAAGGGAAAACGCAAGCTGAATCCGGATCTGGTCTACACGGACTTGAGCAGCAAGGCTATGGTGGAAAAGGCCGTGGAAGAGCTGAAAAAGAGCGGTGTGGAGTGCATTCTGTGTCAGGATGACTACATCTGCGATGAGGTAGTCAGAAAGCTTGCCCGGATGGGTGTGCGGATCCCGGATCAGATGAAAGTGGCATCCTGCCATTACAGTCGTATCCTGGAGAATTATCCTATTACTGTAACTTCTTTGAAGTTCAACATTACGGAACTGGGACGGAGATCCTGCCAGGTATTATTGGATGTGATCCATGGGAAAACGGTACCGGACAAGACACTTCTGGACTATGAGATCATCTTGAAAGAGTCTACGAAGGGCTGAGTTTGATGCGGAAAGCCATGACTTAGAAAAACGTTTTCCTAAATTTTCCCCCAAAAATGAAGAGAAAAACTACTTTTTACAAAAAAATAGGTATGCAGAAAACCCTGTAAAATCAAGGATTTCAAAGCATGTTTGTGCAAAATATACAATTTTAGATCTCAATATCAGTCATTATTATAAATTGACAACATAAGGAAATGTTGCTAAACTATTATTGTAGACAAGCGGTTGCGCAATACGCACAAACTTGCAAAACAAAACAGGAGGATAACAAAATGAAAAAGTTAGTCGCTTTAGCAATGTCACTGACTATGGCATTCTCTCTGGTAGCTTGTGGAAGCTCTGATACTTCCAACGCCAGCACTGATGCCGTTGCTACCACCGCAGCTTCTACCGAGGCTGCACAGACCGCTCCCGCTGAGAAGCAGGACGTTTCCCTGAGAATCTGGGGTGCTGAGGAAGATCAGACCATGTTACAGGGCATGATCGATTCCTTCAAGGAGCATTATGCAGATTATGCAAACTTTGATATCCAGCTTGGTACCGAGTCCGAGTCCACAGCTAAGGATACTGTTTTGGCCGACATCGAGGCTGCTGCTGATGTGTATTCTTTCGCATCTGATCAGCTGATCGACCTGGTAAATGCAGGTGCCCTGCAGTCTGTTGATGAGATGGATGCAGCTCTGGAAGCTTACGCAGGCAAGAGCGTAGCTGATGTTAAGAGCGCAAATGCTTCCGGTTCTGTAGACGCAGCAACCAAGGACGGCACACTGTATGCATTCCCTATGAGTGCTGATAACGGTTATTTCTTATATTACAATTCCGAGTTAGTAACTCCCGAAGATGCACAGACCTGGGATACCTTACTTGCAGCAGCTGATAAGGCTGGCAAGAAGGTTGGTATGACTCTTGCTTCCGGTTGGTACAATGCTTCCTTCTTCTATGGCGCAGGCTTTACCACCGCACTGAACGACGACGGCAGCACTGCTATGGATTGGAACGGTACCAGCGCTGATGGCGTTACCGGTGTACAGGTAGTACAGGCTATGCTGAACATCACCGGCAACAGCGCATTCCTTCCGATCGCTGATGGTGACGTATCTAACCAGATCGCTTCCGGTGACCTGTGTGCAGTAGTTTCCGGTACCTGGGATGCAACCGCAGCTCAGACCGCTTTCGGTGATGGCTACGCAGCTACCAAGCTTCCTACCTATACCTGTGGCGACAAGCAGATCCAGCAGGGCTCTGTAGCAGGCTTCAAGCTGGTAGGTGTTAACAAGTATTCTGCAAATGCAGGCTGGGCAACTCTGCTGGCTGACTGGATCACCAACGAAGACAACCAGGCAGTACGTTTCGCAGAGAGAGAGATCGGACCTTCCAATATCAATGTTGCAGGTTCCGAGGAAGTTTCTTCCAATACCGCTATTGCAGCTCTGTCTGAGCAGTCCGCTTATGGTGTAGTTCAGATCGTAGGTGGCAAGTACTGGGATCCTGCCGCTACCTTCGGTGAGAAAGTAGCTCAGGGTCAGCTGAAGGCTGATGATGAAGCTGGTATCCAGGCAGCACTGGATGAGCTGGTTGAAGGTGTTTCCGTACCCGCTGAATAAGTTTGGGAAGATGATCTGTTCCGGTTCTGTTACAAATGAATGATGAAGACGTTCTGGTGCAGAACGAATACAGAGAATAGAAAGGCGTCCTGAAGCTATGAACAATAATACGTAGTGGATGGATGCCTTTTTTACAGGAAACGTTTCCGGTAAGCGGGTTCGACTCCTGCCTGCCGGGTTATGTAACTGGTCGGGTGAACGCGGGAAGGTGTTCGGAACAGTTACTAAAAATTTATATTAATATGAAGAAAGGAGAGGGCAGAGAATGAAGAAGAAAAAGAGCGGAATCGGCGGATTCTTCAAGGAGTTCGGTGAAGCAGTCGTAAAAGGAGATCTGTTCGTAAAATTATCCCTGGTCTGGATGGGAGCAGGATATATCCGCAGAAAACAAATTATCAAAGGTATTTTAATGACTCTGCTCGAAGTGGCAGTCATTGTATTTACCTTTGGCTTTGCCACAGAGTATGTACGTGATTTTGGAACTTTGGGAACGGTTCAGCAGGAGACGGTTTTCAACATTGTAACCATGCAGAATGAATTCAACGATTATGACAACTCGTTTATGATCCTGTTATTCTCCGTAGTTTCATTTGTTATCTGGTTCACGTTCCTGGTGATCTGGCTTAAGAATGAGGTGACTGTTTACCGGCTTCAGAAAAAAGCACAGGCAGGAGAACATATCAATACGTTTGTAGAGGATCTGCAGCAGTTCAAGAATGACAAATTCTATATCACACTGCTGGCACTTCCTGTCATGGGTGTAGTTATTTTCACGATCATTCCTCTGTTGATCCTGATTGCTGTCGCATTTACGAACTATGATCAGGGACATATGCCTCCTTCCGCTCTGTTTACCTGGGTGGGATTTACCAACTTCAAGAATCTGTTCTCCAGCGGTGGAATGACAATTACCTTCGGTTATGCCTTCCGTAAGATTTTGATCTGGACACTGATATGGGCACTGTTCGCAACCTTTACCACTTACCTTGGCGGTATCCTGTTGTCCTTACTGATCAATAATAAGAGAACCAAGCTGCCGAAGCTGTGGAGAACTCTGTTCATTGTAACTATCGCAGTTCCCCAGTTCGTTTCCCTGCTTCTGGTACGTAACTTTTTCGCTAATAACGGTATCATGAACACGATCTGTGCCAATGCGGGTATTACCCAGTGGCTGAGAGATATCGGTGCGATCAGTACCAGCTACATTCCGTTCCTGTCCGCTCCCGGATGGGCACACGTAATGATCATCCTGATCAATATCTGGATCGGTGTTCCTTACCAGATGCTGATCGCTACCGGCGTGTTGATGAACATTCCTTCTGATCAGCTGGAGAGTGCGAAGATTGACGGAGCTACTCCGCTGCAGAGCTTTATTCATATTACAATGCCGTATATGCTGTTCGTCACCGGGCCTTCTCTGGTAACGGATTTTGTCAAGAATATTAATAACTTCAACGTAATCTATCTGTTGACCCAGGGGGTATATACCACCACCAATCAGGCCATGGCGAACTCCCAGGCGAAGGAAGTAGACCTGCTGATCACCTGGCTGTTCAACCTGACACAGAGTTATTACAACTACAAGATGGCATCCACCATCGGTATTATCGTGTTTATCCTTTGTGCGGTATTTACCCTCATTGCCTTCAGCAGATTCCTGAAGGGTGACAGAGAGGAGGCGTTCCGTTAATGAAGAGATTTATTAAGACTTTATTGCATAACCTGTTACTGGCATTTTTGGCATTTGTCTGGCTGGTGCCTATCGTCTGGCTGGTGGTCACATCCTTCAGCTCATATACCGGCATGAACACCAGCACATTTTTCCCGAAGGAATGGAGCCTGGTCAACTATAAGAACCTGTTGTTTTCCGCAGACAGTGTGGCACAGTTCCCGAACTGGTTCAAGAACACCTTCATCATTGCATGTGTGGTATGTGTGATCTCCACTGCTTTTGTACTGATGGTGGCTTATGCGACCTCCTGCATGCGTTTCCCGGCACGTAAGCCGCTGATGAACGCTGCAGTTATTGTGAATCTGTTCCCCGGTGTATTGTCCATGATCGCAGTATATTTTATCCTGAAGACCCTGAACCTGACCAATACGCACCTCGGACTGATCCTGGTATATTCTGCCGGCTCCGGTCTGGGTTACCTGATCGCAAAGGGCTTCTTCGATACGATCCCGAATTCCCTGCGTGAGGCCGCTTATCTGGATGGAGCCAGTGAGGCTACGATCTTCTGGAAGGTTGTTATCCCCATGAGCCGTCCCATCATTGTGTATACCGTTATCAGCTCCTTCCTGTCCCCCTGGATGGATTTCGTATATGCAAAGCTGTTGTTAAATTCCGGTATTTCTTCCCAGTGGACGGTTGCCATCGGTCTGTACAATATGCTGGATAAGAGCCTGATCAATACTTACTTTGGTCAGTTCTGCGCAGGCGGTGTACTGGTATCCATTCCTATTTCTGTATTGTTTGTCATCATGCAGAAGTTCTATGTGGAAGGTATTACCGGTGGTGCCGTGAAAGGTTAATCTGCTTCGGCAGTTTAACCTGGGAGAATCCATGGAATGGATTCTCCGGATAAATGTATAACATGGAGACAAAGAGTTAATATATGGAAGAATTTATCAAAGGTATGGATGTATCGACTTTGCCGGAAGAGACAGCTCTCGGTGCAAAGTATTATGACGAAGGCAAAGAGGGGGACGCACTGGAGATCCTGAAAAAATACGGTGCTAACTCTCTGCGCATCCGTCTCTGGAACGATCCTTACAGTGAGGACGGCAAGCCTTACAGTGCCGGTACCAGCGATTTCACCAAGCTGGTGGCACTGGCTTCGGCCGGTAAAAAGCTGGGCTACAGCTATCTGCTGGATCTGCATTACAGTGATTTCTGGGCAGATCCCGGCAAACAGTTCCCTCCCAAGGAGTGGGCGTATGCCGATGCGGATGCACTGGAGAAGCATGTGTATGATTACACAAAGGATGTGTTGTTGAAGTTAAAGCGTCTCGATCTGCTTCCGGAGATGGTACAGGTGGGCAATGAGATCACCAATGGTCTGATGTGGCCCCACGGAAAATGGGACAACGTAGACAATATTGCAAGATTCATCAGTGCGGGCATCCGTGCGGTGAGAGAAGTATCCCCGGACAGCAGAGTGATGCTTCATCTGGACTGCGGCGGCAACAATGCACGCTGCAGAGAATGGTTTGATGCCTATGTACAGAGAGGAGAGGACTTCGATGTTATCGGATTGTCCTATTATCCCTTCTGGCACGGAACCATTGATGATCTGACCAATAATATGAATGATCTCTCACAGAGATATCAGAAGGATGTCATCGTGGCGGAGGTTTCCATGGGATTTACCATGGAAGACTATGCGGACAGAGAGAAGCTCGCACCCACAGAGCGCAAGGGCATGGCGACCAAGCCTCACCTTGCGGAGGCGGTAGAGTATCCTATGACACCGGAAGGACAGGCTGCATTCATGCAGAAGGTCATGGAGAGGATCACACAGGTTCCGGAGGGCAGAGGAAAGGGCTTCTACTATTGGGAGCCGGCATGGATCCCGATGCCCGGTTGTGGCTGGGCCAACGAGGAGTCACTGAAGTATATTCAGGATCCCGGTCCCGGGGGAAATGAATGGGCCAATCAGGCACTGTTCGATTATGATGGGAATGCACTGCCCGCATTGAAGGTCATCAGAGACTTTCAGAAGTAATATGAAATTGTTCCCGCAATGTGGGGATGATGATATAATGAGTGCAAGTGAGCCAATATGCTTGCATAATTGGCGAACGGCGAATTTGATCATGATCGTTGCGAAGCAACGGTAAGCACCGTAGGTGCGAATCATGATATAATGAAGCAAAATCACTTGCTTGCAAGTGTGATTTTGCGAAATGCATTGAGTGAGCTATGCTCACGATATAAGATGCCAAATGGCGAGATGGAGGAAAAGATGGATAAGTTTATCGTGAATATCATTCACCGTCCGGAGATGGTTCCCGAGTATGCGGAAAAAGTAACCGGACACGGCAAAGAAGAGGATCTGGGCAGAAAAGCACTGTTAACAGAATCTCTGGATATTTTCAAGTTTCAGCAGGAAACTGCACACAAGAATGGTTTGAAGACCACCATTCAGATGACCTATGCTTCCCTGTTCAATGACGAAGCGGTAGCACTGGCTAAGGCAGATCACGAGAAGTACGGCGATGAGATCGCACTGTCTCTGTTGGGACTGCCCTGCACAGAGTTCCGTGAGAAGTACAAGACCAAGGATTTCTGTATCTGGATGTTCTCCATGGAAGACAAGAAGTCTATCGTGGATGATGTGTTCGGCAAGTTCCATGAGAAGTTCGGATTCTATCCCGAATCCACAGGATCTTACTATATGGATGCAGATCTGACCAATTATATCAAAGCAACCTATCCTACCGTAAAATGTGCGGTAGCAACCTGTTGGGAAGAAGGCCCCAAGGCATACCATACCTGCAACAACTCCTGGTATACCTTCATGGATGGCGGCCCCTGGGCACCCTGGATCCCTTCCAAGCAGAACACCCATGCACCTGCAGCCAATGAGGCAGAGGACAGCGGTATCGTAGCGATCCCCCATCTGTCCAGAGACCTGCTGGCATGCTATGACGGCAACGGCTCCAATTTCGGAACCCATCCCCAGAACGTACTGCGTGGTATGATCTATGACACCAAGACCTGGGAGTACCCTTACCTGTACAACCTGATCGACCAGTATCGTTCCCTGGAGAAATACAACAACGGATACGCATACAACATGATGTTCGTAGGACCCGGCTGGCTGAACAAAATGGGCCGTTGGGAGCAGCCTTACGAACTGCTGAAGAAGAGCTATGAAGACGGTATGAAGTACTATGGCGACCTGAAAAAGGAAGGCAAGCTTACCGATATGACCATGGCGGAGTTCGCTGATTACTATCGTCAGAAGAAGACCTACACCGAGCCCGAGTGTGCTCTGTGGAGAGATATTCTGTACGGTTCCGACAAGCAGCTGTTCTGGTATTGTGATCCTTTCATGCGTGCCTGCGTAAATATGGATCAGGGCGGTGCTATCGTTGACCTGCGCCCTTACGCTGCGAAGCTGGAGTGGCCCGTAGGTATCGGCACCAAGCATGTGACCGATGCATCCTATCCTTTCCTGATCCAGGAGAAGTACCGTGCGGGTTACTTCACCCACTATGCAGGAGAAGGTACCGTAAGAAGTGCCAAGTTAAAACACAACGGTGAAGAAGTGGATCTGTGCCTGTGCCGTACCAAGGCTCATTTCTCTCAGGAAGGCAACACCAGAATCCTGACACTGGATCCCGTAGACATCGAGTTCTACGATCTGACTGTAAAATTACAGACCATCGTTTCCTTCGAGGAAGGCAGCTCTGCGATCAAGATCGAGCGTAAGATCCTGGAGATGAGCGATCCGAACGCTGAAGTAGAACTGAACGAGTATATTGTAGCCTGCTACGGTACCACAGAGTATTCCGAGGATATGCTGGGTATCACCTTAAGCACCAAGAAAGGCAGTGAAGTAGAGACTCTGGATTACGAGTACAAGTGCCGTGAGATGGAGAAGGCAGACGCTGACGAAGTAAGAGCGGTGATCCCTCAGATCGAGACCGCAGTATCCATGAGCACCAACGCAGAAGGCGCTGTCGGATACGTGAAGGAAGGATACGCATTCTCCCCGATGCTTACACTGGGTTACAATTCCAAGATCAAGGATAAGGAGGTCGTTGCAACATGGCTCAAGCTGGAAAAGGCAAATTAAACTACAGATGTCCCTCTTGCTTCATGAGAGATATCGATATGGATATGTTCTACGATAAGGATAAGAAGGAGTACTACTGCCTGCGCTGTCAGTACAGAGGCTCCGAAGAAGATGTCCTGCAGAAGAATGAAATGGCAAGATTCCGTTATGGTGCTATGTATAAGCGTTACACCAAATTCGATTTTGATTGAGAAAACGGATAAAGCGATTGCATAAGAGCATTGAAAAAAGGGGCTGTATTACAGCTCCTTTTTCATATATTCATATATGAAAAGAAATGAAAAATACCTTTTGTAAAATCAATCTGTACAATGGGAGAATGTGTTACATGCCTTATGATAAAGCAGAGCAAGAACAGAATTCCAATCGCAAAAGCTCCATGATCGATCCATTTGTCCGATAAGTGAAGAAGCCGGAATTTCCAAAGAGGAAAAATAATAAAAATTCCCAATACTACAGGCCAGAGAGGATGATAATAAAAGGCTGTTGTAAGATCACCGCTTAATAGGCATAAAAATGCTCTGGTCATTCCACAGAAAGGGCATGGAATGCCAAAAAAGAAAAGTAAAGGGCATTGATATCCTGAGAACCACAGGAAAAGCAGGAGTAGTGCAATAATAGAAATAAGAAATATAGTTTGTTTTATGTTTTTGTTCATGATCAGCAACCTATAAAAAGAAAAAAGCTTTTGTCGTCTCCGGCAAAAGCTTTTTTATCCTGTGATTATGCTGTATATTTACCGTCTACGAATACAACTTCTTCGGAATCGGCATAAGCAGCACCGTATGCCTTGGTAAGAGCAATGATCCAGTCGACCAGGCTCCATACTCCGCAGCCACCGGCAGTGAGAAGCTTCAAAATTCCGAGACCAACCTGACCTCTGACGAATCTATCAACACCCAACTCACCAAGTAAAAAGCAGAAAACCCAGGCAAATACATGCTTGTTAACACGCTTTTCCATTAGAAAGCCCCTCCTTTGTATTAAATGATATCATCATTATGATCCATTAGTGAGAAAAAATCAATCAATAAACGAAAAAAACATAAAATTATGTGCTTTAAAGGTCTATAAATAGTTATTAGAGGAACGTTTTAAAATAAAGCGCACATTGTATCCGGATTCGTCACAGATCCCGCGGACGATCTCTTCCGCAGCATCCTTGACATTGTCGTTGATGCAGATGATGCAGGCATCTTTTTTGCGGCTGAAGAAGGAAGCCTTCGGCCAGCGGATATAATAAGAAATCCGGTTTTTCAGCAATGCTCTCTCGATGAGCTGCTTGCAATCGGGATCGGATACTTCGCACAATTCAATCTCATTATTAACTTTCAGAGTGGTATATAGCGGCTGCATGATGTCACCTCCAATAGTATTACAAGGCGATTATAGCACAGATTCTTTGAAATGCGCAAGTAGCGCTTATACTTGACGCGGTATCCAGAAGAAGGTACAATAATACACACGGAATATGGAAACCGAAACAGCCCGGACGGGAAGGACAGACAGATCCAAAGTGCGGGCGGTAGGAAGAGAAAGGAGATCATACGATGGATATTATAGAGAAGATCGGTGATACCATCACCGAAAAGGGAAAAGTAGCGGCAGACAAAGCAAAAGAACTGGCAGCCATTGCTAATCTGAAGAGCCAGATCTCTACCTGCGAGGAAGTCATGAAGAAGAACTATCTGGAGATCGGCAAGATCTATTTTGAACAGTACAGCGATATGCCGGAGCCTCCTTTTGAGAAGCAGTGCGAGACCATTAAGAACAGCCAGAGAGCCATTGCAGATTTACAGGAAAAGATCGAACAGCTGAAAACAAAATAAAACGAAATGACGAAAATAAAAACAGGGTTGACAACAATCCTGTTTTTATTTATAATCCAGGCATAACAATGTTATGTGAACAAGTGAACACATGATAGAATACGATTTCGAGAGCTCGTAGAGCGGAGAAATCGTATTATTCCCGAAGGAGAGCGCAATGCCCTTAAAACAGAAAACGCAAAATGAGAATAAAGAAACCAGGCAGCACCTTCTGGAATGTGCCAAAAGAGAGTTCCTGGAAAAGGGATATATGAAGGCTTCCCTGCGGAACATCTGCAAAGAAGCCGGGGTGACCACGGGAGCATTGTATTTTTTCTTCAAAGATAAGGAAGATCTTTTTGCTGCACTGGTGGAGGAACCGTTGAAACACCTTTATCTGACAATGGAGGAACATTATGCTGCGGAGATGCACAACGAGGATCAGGTGGCACAGCTGGATATTGCGGATGACGGGGATCTGGAAGCATCCAGACAGATCATCCGGCAGATGTATGCGAACCGGGAGGCCTTTCTGATGCTCCTGACGAAATCTCAGGGGTCCCGATTTGAAAATTGTCTGGATGAGGTCGTGGATATCTCGGAGCAGCAGTATCGCAGATTATGCGATATGGTGACGAATGCCACCGGAAGACCGCGGGTCGATGATTACATGACACACTGGATGGCCCACATTATGGTAGATACTTTTGTACACCTGTTTCTGCATGAGACAGAAGAGAGAGTGGCGTTGAAGCATGTAGATGCCCTGACCAGGTATCTGGCCCGGGGCTGGATGGGCATGATGACAGAGAATTAAGATATATGCACCCCGAAAAAGTTCGGACTTTGCAGGGGTGCTGTTTCAGAACATTAACATAACAGCGTTATGTTAATGAAAATCATTATCAATAAGCGAGGAGGCAGGATATGTATCTGGAAGTGAAGGATCTGAAGAAGAGCTATGGAGAAGGCGGCGGTTATGTACAGGTATTAAAGGGAATCACCGCAGGAGTGGAAAAAGGTGAAATGTGTGTCATCCAGGGCACCAGCGGTTCCGGCAAATCCACGCTGCTCAACTGCATCGGAGGACTGGATACCGTGGATTCCGGTTCCATCGTAGTGGATGGACAGGAGGTGGCGGGGCTTAACAGTAAAGCACTTTCCAATTACCGTCGGGAGAAGCTGGGTTTTATTTTCCAGTTTTATAATCTGGTGCCGAATCTGACGGTGAAGGAAAATATTCAGGTCTGCCAGTATCTGACGAAGAATCCTTTGAATATGGAGGAACTGCTGCAGGTACTGGGACTGACGGAACATCAGAACAAGTTCCCGGCACAACTTTCCGGCGGACAACAGCAACGCTGTGCCATCGCCAGAGCCTTGATCAAGAATCCGAGCCTTCTGTTATGCGATGAGCCTACGGGTGCGCTGGATTCCAGGACTTCCCGGGACATCCTGATACTGCTGGAGGATATCAACAGACAGTATGGCACTACGATGCTTATTGTTACGCATAATAATTCCATTAAAAACATGGTACATCAGGTCATTATGATCAAGGACGGACAGATCAGCAAGAACTACCGGAACGAGAAACGTGTTCCTGCGGCAGAACTGGAGGATTTGTAGGATGCAGAGGATATTAAGCAAACGAGTACTTCGGGATATCCGGGAAAACCTGCTTCGGTATCTGGCACTGTTTTTCCTGGTGGCACTGGTCATGTATATGGTGGTGGCTATTGTGGGAGCTGCCGAGACTATTATGCAGGGGACGAAGGAGAGCGGACGTGTCCATCACAGAGAGGACGGACAGTTTGGCGTTTTTGTTCCGCTGACCGAAAAAGAGACCGCACAGATCACGGAAAAAGGTGTGACACTGCAGAGGGATTTTTCCCTGGATTTTCATCTGGGACAGTCCACGTTTCGTGTCTATCAGGCAAGAGAATCGGTAGATCTGTTCGTTCCGGCAGAAGGGGAGGAAATTCCGGCACAGGGAGAGATCCTGTTGGAACAGCATTATGCGGAAAAACATGAGCTGCAATTAGGAGATATCCTTATCGTTGGGGGAAAAGAGTTCACCGTTGCCGGAATCGGCAGCACGCCGGATTACGATGCTGCTTTTGAGAAAACGTCAGATACCACTGTAGACAGCAATCTGTTTGGCTTCGGATTTGTCACGGCAGAGGATTATGAAGCTCTGAAAGCAGGCGGACAGAATTTCCGGACGGAGGATTATACTTACACCTATCTGCTGAATGATACCATGACGGATCAGGAACTGAAGGAACTGTTACAATCCTTCGAACTGGACCGCAGTAAGGTGACGGATACTTATTTTCTGGAAATGCTGGCAGATGCGGAAGAGACGAAGAACGATATTCAGGATGGTATCCAGGAACTTCTGGATGGCGTGGATGAGCTAGTGGACGGTGTGGATGAACTGGCGGATCATAATACAGAACTGACGGATGCGGCGGATGAGTTGTTTGATGCCATGCTGGAACAGGTGAATGACAGCCTGAAGGATGCCGGAGTGGAAGTGACACTGACTTCAGGAAATTATGAACAACAGCTGAATGCCATGATTGCTAATCCTCATGTCTACACCGCATCCCTGCGGCAGAACCTGCAGGACGCGAAAAAGTCTCTGGAAGATCTGCAGGAGTTCCGGGATGGTGTGAAATCCTACACGGACGGAGTTAATGCAGCTTCTGCCGGCGGCGGAGCACTGGTGGGCGGTATGAGTCAGATCACGGAAAACAGTGCTGCGTTGAATCAGGGAGCTGATGCTATTTTTAATGCCATTCTGGGCATGGTGAATGAACAGCTCCAGGAAGAGTTGGAACCTTATGCGGCATACGGGATCAGCTTTCCGGGACTGACGGCTGGCGGTTACGGAGAGCAGCTGGAGCAGCTGGCAACTGTCTTTACACAGATGGGGGCATCCCAGGCAGCGGGGCAGCTGTCTGCAGTGAAAAGTCAGCTGGACACCGTGGCACAGTTTCGGGATGGGGTGAAAGCCTATACCGCCGGTGTCGGAGAAGCAGCCGGAGGATCCCAGGAGCTGTTCCAGGGGCTGAGCGTGCTTTATACCGCCAGTGAGCCTCTGGTAGACGGCGCAGATGCCGTGGTGGATGCACTGATGGATATGGTGGAGGCACAGCTGGAAGAAAGTGATATTCAGGTAGAGCTGACTGCAGACAATTATAAGGAAGAGCTGGACCGGCTGATGGCAGAGGGCAGCAGTGTGGATGCCAGGCTGCGGGATTCCTTGAAGGACGCGAAGGATACTTTGGCGGATCTGGAGGATTTCCGGGAAGGAATCATCGATTATACGGATGCCGTGGATGAGATTGCGGATGGCAGCAGGGAACTGCGGGACGGTGTGCAGGAACTGCAGGATGAAGCCAATGATATGATCGATGAGTATTTTACTTTCGATATCGACAATCTGACACAGTTTCTGGTGGCAGGGGATAATCCCAGAATCGATGCCGCCAGCGGGGATGTGATCATCAATAAATATGCCGGTATGGTATCCGGTATTATCCTGATGGTCATGTTCACTTACGTGATCTCCGTATTTGTGGTACATAATATTGAAAAAGAGAGCAGCGTCATCGGTGCGCTGTACGCTTTGGGTGTGACGCGAGGGCAGCTTTTGTTCCATTATCTGCTCAATCCCATGATGATCTCCTTCTTAGGAGGTGCGGTCGGCTGTGTCCTGGGCTTTTCGAAGTATGGTACCGGCTGGCAGATGCAGGACAGTATCGTGTATTTTTCCCTGCCACCCATGGAAATCGTGACTCCGGTCTATCTGCTGGTCTACAGTCTGGGCATGCCGCCGGTGACGGCCGCATTGGTAAACTGTCTGGTGATCAGCAAGAAGTTGAAGCGCACGGCACTGTCTCTGCTTCGAAATGAACAGACCGCAGGCAGGGCCGGGAAGATACAAGATGTAAATCTGGGAAATATGAAGTTCCTTCACAGATTCCAGGTCCGTCAGCTCCTTCGGGAGATGCGTTCTGCCGTGGCGGTGGTGATCGGTATGTTTATCTGCCTGCTGGTACTTTTGATCTCTGCAGACTGCTATGTTCTGTGTAAGAACTTTGGAGATGCCTGTCTGGATGAGACGACATATGCTTATATGTATACTTACAAATATCCCACGGAGGACGTGCCGGAGGATGGTACTCCGGCTTATGTGGAGAGTCTGAAAAAAGAGGCTTACGGTTATAATCTGGATGTGACGGTACTGGGAATCGATAAGGATAATCCATATTTTCCGGTGGAGACCAGCAATAAGAAAAATGAGATCGTGATCTCCAGCGCCGCAGCACAGAAATTTGGCGTGAAGGTCGGTGACAAACTGGTGCTTTCCGATGAAGTGAACGAGAGAGATTATGCGTTTACTGTCAAAGATATCGTTCATTTTGCCTCCGGTGTTTATGTATTTTTAGACCGGGATGCCATGCAGGAACTGTTCGGTCAGGAAGACGACTATTATAATGTAGTATTCGCCGATCATGCACTGGACATCGACAACGGCAGACTGTATTCTACGGTATCCAGAGAAAACGTGGAGGAAAGCTCTCAGATATTTACGGATATGATGGGACCTATGGTCAGCATGCTGGCGGCCATCTCCGCACTGATCTTCATGATCGTCATGTATCTGATGATGAAGGTCATGATCGACCGTTCCGCATTCTCCATTTCCCTGATGAAAGTATTCGGCTACCGAAAGGGAGAGATCCGCAGACTGTATCTGGACGGGAACTTCTATATTATAATGTTGGGAGCATTGTTGGGAGTACCGTTGGCAAAATGGTCCATGGATCTGATCTTCCCGTATTTTATTTCCAATGTGGCCATCGGAATGGATTTACAGTTCCCGCCGCAGTTGTACGGCATGATCTACGGAGGCATCCTGATCTGCTATCTGGTGATCAACTTCCTGCTGGTGGGCAGACTGAACAAGCTGGTGCCTGCGGAAGTATTGAAGAATAGAGAGTAAATAAGTAAGTAAATATAGGTAACAGTTCAGCTATGAACATATCTGGGCACAGAAATCATGCTTGCATGATTTTGCGAATGGCGCGTGCTGAACTGTTACCTAACTTTTTTATATAAATACATACTAACCCTATTGACAAACTAGGAAATATAAGGTAATATCATCTAAAACATAGAAAGCATATAGAATTACTAGGAAATAAAAGACAAGGAGGATGCACCGTGGCAGCAACCTTTGATACGACAGAACAGAGAATCCTTAAGATCATAGGTGACAACCGGGAGACCATCGTAGAGTTCGCAAGAGATATTTATGATCATGCAGAGCTGGGCTACAAGGAATTCCGCACTTCGAAAAAGTTCGTGGATTTTATGAAGAGCTTACAGCTGCCGGTACAGACAGATCTGGCCATCACCGGAGCAAAAGCCTATTTAAATAAAGAAAAGGCTGGAAATGCATCCCTGGCATTGATCGGAGAACTGGATGCCCTGAGGATTCCGCAGCATGCACATGCAAATCAGGAGACACAGGCAGCTCACTGCTGTGGACATCACGCACAGCTGGCAGGAGTCATCGGAGCGGCGCTGGCACTTACGGATGCAGAGGTGGCACAGAAGCTGGATGGACAGGTGATCTTCTTCGCCACACCGGCGGAAGAGTACGGTGAGATCGAATTCAAGAATCAGCTGATCGCTGATGGCAAGATCGCTTACGGTGGTGGAAAATGTGAACTGATCCGCATCGGTGCTTTCGATGATGTGGATGTGGCACTGGCCCATCACATTTCTCTGGACGGTATACGTGTCGGCAGCAACAGCGGTAACGGCTTTGTATCCAAGGTGATCCGGATCAAAGGAAGAGCGGCACATGCAGCCGGATGCCCGGAAAAGGGTGTCAATGCATTGTCCGCAGCCAGCCTGGGATTACAGGCACTGGCATTGAACCGTGAGACCTTTCGGGATGAGGACTGCGTGAGAGTCCATCCCATCCTGACCAAGGGCGGAGATCTGGTCAATGTAGTTCCCAGCGAAGCAGTGTTGGAGTCACTGGTAAGAGGCAAGACCCTGGAGGCTTTTGCAGATGCATCGGAGAAGACGGACCGTTCCTTCAAGGCAGGAGCACTGGCTATGGGAGCCGGTTACCGGATCGAGACCATGCCGGGATATCTTCCTTCCCTCTGGCAGCCGGCACCGGAAGAGATGACGGAAGCTGTGAAGATATTGGCAGGAGAGAAGCCGGTATATGAAGTTCCCCTCGAACAGCACAACGGCGGCTCTACGGATGTGGGAGATGTACAGCATCTGCTTCCGGTGATCACTTTCAATACCGGCGGTGCTGTAGGTGGTCTGCACCAGGTGGATTTCGATATCGTGGATGAGGAAGAAGCCTATGTGTTGACAGCAAAAATATTTGCCCTGAGTGCTTACCGAATGTTGAAGGATGGCGCGGAAGTGACGAAGCGGACCAAACAGGAATATCATCCGAGATTCGCTGATAAACAGGAATACATAGCTTTTATGGACAGCTTTAATAAGGTGGAGGAAGCGGACATTGAGTAAAGCAGATTATAAGATAGAAGGAACGGTTCCCAGAGAACTGTTGGTAAGTGAAGTAAGAAAGGCCGCAAGACAGTTCGCCATGCAGTTCTTTCATTTCAGCAAAGTATTATATGACCAGTTCGGACTGGAGAAGACCAAAGATATCGTGAGACAGACCGTATTCGAACTGGCAGTGGACCGGTCGGATCAGCTGCGGGAAAAGGCACTGGCGCAAGGCCTGAAGGCAGATTCCGTAGAAGACTTTATGAGTGTTATCGACCTTCCCTTCACCGGATGGATCCCGGAATGGGGAGAAGATCACTGTCCCTATGCGGAAGTGTGGAGAACTTATTTTGACAAATATCCCTGGTTCAGGGAGATCGCACCGTTTTACTGTGACGTGATCGACACTACTACCATTGAGAACTTTTCCAAATGTCTCTCCCACAGGATCACACAGAATGTCATCCTGGAAGGTACCTGTTGTAAGAGAGAGTACTTTGAAAGCGATAAGGTGAAGCGAGGAGAATACACTTATGGAAAAAAAGAAGAAAACTAAGAATAAGAAACGTTTTACCTGGGTGAATCTGGCACAGCTGCTCACCGTGGCGGCGCTGCTTCTGTGGATGCAATGGGCAGTAGATTCCGGCAGGGTGCTTACGATCTTCGTGGCGTCCCCGACTTCCATCGTGGAAGAGGGCATTAAGATCATTACAGACGGAACCTTATGGCCCCACTTATTGCTGACGATCCAGGAGGCACTGGCAGGTTACCTGTCCGCAGTGGTAGTCGGTATTGCGGTAGGTCTGTTGTGGACACTGTTTCCGGTATCGGAGAAATACATGAATGTGTTCTGTTCCGCGATCATGGCAGTTCCCAAGGTAGCGATCCTGCCACTGTTGATCCTGTGGTTCGGCATCGGCTTCCAGTCCAAGGCATTTCTGGTATTTCTGTTCTCGGTATTTACGATCCTGTACAATACCGTGACCGGTGCCAAGGAGTGTAAAAAGGAATACCTGAAGGTGGCAAGGGTCTTTCGGGCCAACCGTTTTCAGACCGTGTTTCTGGTCATCATTCCGGCAGCACTCCCTTCCATCTTTAATGGATTGAAGCTGGCAGCGGCAACGGCACTGACCGGTGTCCTGTTCTCGGAAATGCAGTCGGCAAGAGCAGGACTTGGCTATCTGCTGACAGAGTCCCAGAACCTGTTGAACACCCCGAGGATGTTCTTCCTGATCATCCTGATCACCTTATTATCCGTAGGTGCGGTAAAACTGATCGATGCCATCGAATATGCTATCAGCTATCGATGGAGACATGTATAAGCAAATAGACTTTTTCAATAGACGAGGAGGAAAATGTTATGAAAAAGAAAGTATTCAGCGTATTACTGACTGTGGCACTGGCAACCGGAGTACTGGCAGGCTGCGGCAGCAGTGCAGCAACCGGAGCCGCACAGAATGAGGGAAGCCAGGCAGCAAGTGTAACTACTGCAGGAGAGGAATCCGGAGACACCATCGTGATCCGTTCCTGCTTCGCTACCGGAATGACCGGTGCGGTGAACCGTTTTGCCATTGAAAAGGGTCTGTATAAAGAGCTTGGTATTGAGTTCGAAAACGTAGAGGCCAGCGCCGATACCAACTCCACCGTAATGTCCCTGATCACCAGAGGAGAGATCGATGTGGCAGACGGAGATCCCAGTTCTTATATCCCCGGTATCTACAACGGTGTGCCTGCCAAGCTGGTAGGAAATATGTGGAGATATTCCGGATGCTACTGGCTGGTTGCAAATAACGATATTAAGGACTTCTCTGATCTGGAAGGTAAAAAAGTCGGTACCGCAGGAGCTTCCGGCGGAATGAGACTTTCCGTACTGAAGATGTTAGAGAAGAACGGTGTCAGCACGGATAACGTGGATCTGATCGCCAACGGCGTATACCAGACCGCTTATGCATCCCTGACTTCCGGCGAAGTGGACGCTACGATCATCCACAACCCGTATGCGGCACTGGCTGAGGCAGACGGCACCGGACATATCCTGGGAAGAGCCTGGGACTACATCCCCGATTACTACACCGGAACCATTATTGCCAGCAACAGCTTTATCGAGAATGAGCCGGAGAAGCTGCAGCGCTTCCTGACCGCTTATTATCAGGTACATGAAGAAGTTAAGAATGACTATTTCGACGAATTTGTTGCATGGGCAGCAAAAGAGATGAATACTTCCGAAGAGGTTATGAGAAAGGCTATCGAGTCGGAAATCGATGTATGGCTGGATTACCCGGTAATCCCCGAAGACCGTCTGGCTACCACTTTTGAATATCTGAAGGAGTATGGCTGGGTAGATGAAAATGTCAGCTACGAAGGAACCTACACCAACGAATTCGCGCAGGTAGCTGCAGATACCCTGGGAATGACCGACCCGGAAGCAAAATAATTGAGAATGCTCTGAAAATAAGAGACACAGGAAACGGAGGTAATGGAAATGCCCGCAATATCCATTAAAAATATCAACAAAACCTATATCGATCAGGATGGAAACGAAGTACAGGCACTGCATGACATCAATCTTGATGTGGCAGAAGGTGAATTCGTCTGCATCGTAGGTCCCAGCGGATGCGGTAAGAGTACCCTGTTAGAGATCGTGGCGGGACTGCTGGATGCTACAAGCGGCGAAGTATTGCTGGATGGACAGCCGGTACACGGTACCAGCAGAGATATTGGCGTGGTATTCCAGGATGCCTCCCTGTTTCCCTGGAGAACCGTACGGAAAAATGTGGCATTCGGACTGGAGATCGCCGGAGTACCCAAGGAAGAGAGAGAAGAACGGTTAAAGCGTTATATCTCCATGGTCAGCCTGAACGGTTTTGAGAACAAATATCCGGCACAGCTGTCCGGCGGTATGCGGCAGAGAGCCGGCATCGCCAGAACCCTTGCCATGAATCCCAAGGTCATCCTCATGGATGAGCCCTTCAGTGCCGTGGATCATCTGACCAAATGCACTCTGCAGGAGGAACTGATCAATATCAGACAGGCAGAGAACAAGACAGTATTGTTCGTTACCCATGATATCAACGAAGCGGTATTTCTGGCAGACAGAGTCGTGCTGTTAAGCCCAAGACCCAGTACGATCCAGAAGATCTACGAGATTCCGCTGGAGCAGAAGAGAGGACGCAGTGATCCTCTGCTGTTAAAGATCGCAGCGGAAATTGCCAAAGATATTAACAGTGGCGGACAGGATATTCCCAACAACTATTGGGGCAACTTATAGGCGGAGAATACAGAGAATAAGGAGGCAGCAGTATGTTTCGTGACACCAGTATGGATTACCTTTCCAGAGATGAAGTACTTGAGATCTGGAATAACAATATGCGTCTGACAGACGAGCAGCTTTTAGCCATGGATGAGGCAGAATTCCGGGCAAGAGTGAGAGAACGTTCCCATCATACCCTGGAGATACAGGTATATGCCACCGCATATCGCCACCAGAAATTAAAACCCAACCAGGCAGATTATACGAAGCATCTGCTGGAACTGTGGGAGAAAAGAGGATTGGGAAAAGATCTGCCGGAATATCGGTATGCCTCTTTCCTGATCGATGCGGCGGAGAAACTGGTAAAGGGGGAAGACGTGGATCTGACACCTTACAAACCTACGCCGGTGACGGAACAGATGGAGAAAGACTTTTTCACGATTGTAAAGGAACGCAGAAGCGTCCGGGAATTCAAGGACAAGGAAGTACCGGATGAACTGATCGATAAGATCCTGGAAGCGGGGCTTTGGGCTGCTCACGGCTGTAATGTACAGTCCATCCGCTATGTGGTGGTACGGGAGAAAAACGAGCCGGGACTGTTCCGCGGCAGTGACGTGCCGGGAGGTCCGGTACATCTGGTGATCTTACAGGATATGAGATGCTACAGAGCCAACTCCTTTACCCCGGTGAGAAACCAGCTGCTGGATGCCGGAGCCGCCGGACAGAATATCGTTCTGGCAGCCCACGCCGTAGGACTGGAAGGTGTCTGGCTGACTTTCCCCGGAGAAGAATTTTGTGACAGACTGCGGAAGAAATTTAATCTGCCGGATTATATCCGGCTGGTGACCTATGTGGATGTAGGATACGGTGATCAGACTCCTTATCCGCCACAGAGATGGGACGTAAAGGATACGATCCTCGGAAGATACTAGGAAGAAGGAGAGCGGCGCATGAACATTGTGATCATCGGCGGCAGCCGCGGCATCGGCAAGGCGGCTGCAAGGGAACTGTTACAGGATGGACATAAGGTACTGATCGTGGGCAGAAATCCGAAGACTCTGGAAGAGACCGGAAAAGAACTGGCAGGAGCGGCAACGTATTCCTGTGATGCCGGTAAGGCAGAGGAAACCGCCAGACTGGTGGAAGCGGTAAAAGGCGGCAGCATAACGGAATTCGGCAGTAGGGTGGACGGACTGATCCTGTGTGCGGCGGCATTTCCCAATCCAGCCACGAAGACATCCGTAGTACAGCCGGAACCGGAAGAACTGCAGGCAATGCTTGATAGTAATGTGACAGCATATTACCGTCTGGTGAGGGAATTTCTTCCGCTGCTGGCACCGGACAGCCGCATCGTACTCATCGGTTCCACTTCGGGAATCCGCAGAGACAGGGGCGGCATCTACGGTATTTCCAAATGGGCGCTCCGTTCCTATGCCTATGCCCTCCGGGAGGAATGCAAGCCTATGGGGATCGGTGTATTCCTCATCAATCCCGGCGGCACCTTTACCGAGACCAGAAAGAAATCCTCCGAAGAGGACAGGTCACTTTTAGAGACCTCCGACCTCGGAAAAGTCATCGCCCTGACCTTCCGTCTGTCCCCACAGGCAGTACTGGAGGAAGTGAATATCCGACCTTTACAGGGAGATACCTATTAGGCAGTCGATGGACTGCCTTTTTTCTTCCCAAGGAAACTCATTGAATGTTAAAAAAAAGTATGGTATGATAAAAGGCAGAACTGACAAAGATACGAGAATCACGGAGGTTTTTAGATACAATGGAACAGTACAAGCAGGAATTTATTGAATTTATGGTGGATTGTCAGGCGTTGAAGTTTGGCGAGTTTACCTTAAAGAGTGGCAGAAAGTCTCCTTTCTTCATGAACGCGGGTGCGTATGTCACCGGTTCTCAGCTGATGAAGCTGGGCGAGAGCTATGCCAAAGCAATTCATGATACTTACGGCGATGATTTTGACGTACTGTTCGGACCTGCATATAAGGGTATTCCCATCAGTGTGGTAACCGCAGTGGCTTACAGCAAATTATACGGCAAAGAGGTTCGTTACTGTTCCGACCGCAAGGAAGAGAAGGATCATGGCGCAGATAAGGGAAGCTTCCTGGGAAGCTCCTTAAAAGATGGCGACAGAGTCATCATGATCGAGGATGTTACCACTTCCGGCAAATCTATGGAAGAGACCGTTCCTAAGGTAAGAGGAGCAGCCAATGTAGAAATCGTTGGTCTGATGGTATCCCTGAACCGTATGGAAAAGGGTCTGGGCGGCAAGGTCAGCGCACTGGAAGAGATCAAGGAAAAGTACGGATTTGATGCACATGCCATCGTAACCATGCAGGATGTCATCGATCATCTGTACAACAAGCCTTATAAGGGAGAGGTATACATTGACGATACTCTGAAGAAGGCAATTGATGAATATTACGCCGTATATGGCGCTTAAGCAGACGGCTTCGAAAAGCTTTTTGGATAGAAGACAGGAGGATTCCATGGAAGAAAAAATCTATAAGATCATGCGTGGAGCGGGTGCTCTGAATATTGTGCTGGGAGTGATCTCTCTGGTAGTCGGAATTGCGGCAGGTGTGCTGCTGATCATCAGCGGAGGGAAGCTGGTCTCCGGCAAATCGCGTATTCTGTTTTGATCACAAATGAGAAGGAAAGCGCCGTCACGGCGCGTAAGCTGGGCATTTCCATACCGGAAGTGCCCTTTTCGGGTTCCATGGGGGATTGCAGGTTACTGAAAGGCTTGAAATAGTATGCGGAAAAAGAACTACATTTTTACGAATAAAAAACATTCCAACAGGGCGATCATGTCGACCATCCTGGGGGGCATCAGTCTGGTGTCCCTGGGGATCGTGACGTATCTGTCCTACAGTCAGGGCGGCGTGATGCACGGTGGATACGGTGTTACCGGTGTGTTGGCCACCATCTATTCCCTGATCGGACTGATCCTGGGAATACTGACCCTTCGGGAAAAAGATATCTATCGTATCTTTCCCGTGCTGGGAACAATATTAAATGTTGTTGCCCTTGGAGGTGTCAGCTTTTTGCTGTATCTGGGAAGCCGTCTGTAACGGATATTCTGGAACAGAAGCATTGGATCACACAGCAGTTATTTAGATAGAAGGAGCAATCAGATCTATGGAAGAAAGAGAATTATTACTGGAACGTCTGGAACTGGCCTTAGACCGGATCCGGGAGATCCCCGGGGAGGACTGGCAGGAAGAAAGCCTGCAGCACTGGAAAGAATATTTTACAGCGGTAGCAAAATTTTTACTGCTGATCGAGGATACCAGACAGTTCCTGGAGCAGGGAAAACAGAACACTGCCACTTTGGAAGAACTGAAACAGCGTAACCATGCCCTGTATGAAGATATTTTACCGGAAAATTATGAGAACAGCTTTGCCAATCCCACAGTAGCTGTAAAGTGTCTGGGAGAAGAATTCGGCGCACTGGCCGCCTTCCTTTATACGGAAATGCGGAGCCTGATCGGTTTTACCTATGAGGGAAGACTGGACGAACTGGTGATCCGTATGGAACTGTTTTCTGAGGTATATGCGGCATTTGTATATGAGGAGCAGGAGAATCACAGACTTCCGTCTTATGTGTCCATCCGTGAGATCCTTTACTGGTTCGTCAGCGATTACGCGGATGTGGCGGCGGAAGCACGGGTACGGGAACTGGTATGCCCGGGGAATAATTTTGCGGCAGACATTATCCGAAGGGCGGAACTGACCGATCTGCGTTATCTCTATGCCTATGGAGAATACGTGGGGGAAAATGAACTGGCAATGGCGAAATTCCTGAATTCCCTGCCGGAAGAGACCATAAATACCATGGCAGACACTTATACCGAGGGGTACCGCATCGGTTTTGAAGTGACCGGCAAGGATCTGTCGAAAAAAGCTGCGGTGGATGTCCGTTATCAGCTGGGCTTCGAACGCATGATGCGGAGAGCTCTGGAGAATTTTGACAAAATGGGATTGCAGCCTGTGATCTACCGTGCAGCTGCCAGTATTTTATATAATCCCTCCATTTATAAAAACGGCTTCTGCAGTGTCAGCCCCAACAGACAGTATGAGTTCGATCACAAGGATGACAAGGCACTGTTCTTGGATAAAATGTATTGCAGCCGGAAACTGGAAGTCATGCATACCGCTTTTGAAAAATATAAGACAGAGGCCAGAGGCTATGCGGGCCCGGCCGTGGTGGAGACCTTCGGTGAGAAAGATTTCGCACCGGTGAACAAGCCGGAAGCGGTGAAAATGACGGATGAGCAGAGCGCTCTTATGGTGGAGCACCGCACCCAGATGGGACAGCTGCAGAGACAGTATATTATTGAGGAAGAGCGCAGCTTTACGATTATTGCGTTCCCCATCCCGGAGGTAGGGGACTGCTTTGAAGAACTTTTCCGGGAGACTATTCGGATCAACACCCTGGATTATAAAAAATATCAGAGGATCCAGCAGACCATCATCGATGCGCTGGATCAGGCAGACCACTGTGAGGTGAAGGGCTGTAACGGCAACCACACGGATATCACAGTGAATCTGTGGAAACTGAAGAATCCTGCCAAAGAGACAATCTTTGAAAACTGCGTGGCAGACGTGAATATTCCCGTGGGAGAAGTATTTACCTCTCCGGTGCTGGAAGGCACAAACGGTGTGCTGCATGTGACAAAAGTGTTCCTGAACGGCTTGGAATATAAGAATCTGGAGATCACCTTCGAAAACGGCAGGATTAAAAGCTACAGCTGTGCTAATTTTGCCACGGAGGAAGAGAACAAGGCATTCATTAAGGAAAATATCCTGTTCCGCCATAAGACACTGCCGCTGGGAGAATTTGCCATCGGTACCAACACCACGGCTTATGTGGCAGCAAAGCGTCTGGGAGTGGAAGCCAGGATGCCGATCCTGATCGCGGAGAAGATGGGACCGCATTTTGCAGTGGGCGATACCTGCTATTCCCATGCGGAAGAGGTGAAGGTATACAATCCCGACGGTAAAGAGATCGTGGCCAGAGACAATGAGGTGGCCGCCCTTCGCAGTGTGAACCCTTCCAAGGCTTATTTTAACTGCCATACGGACATTACCATTCCTTACGATGAACTGGCAGAACTGACCGCAGTGAAAAAGGACGGCGGGCGGATCCCCATTATTGCGAACGGCAGATTTGTCCTTCCCGGAACGGAAGAACTGAATGAGCCGCTGCGGGAGTTGGATTAAAACTATTCAGCAAGCATTTGCAGAAAGCAATTTTGCATGGTTCTGAATAGTTATCATAAGATTTCATAAAACCATTGCATCATTGAAAAGATTTTAGTAAGATAAAATATATATGGATAAAATCGGTGCAACCGATACATGAGGAGGACATTATGGCAAATACAGAGAATTGCCCTAAGGTTGGCATTGTAATGGGTAGTGATTCCGATATGCCTGTGATGGCGAAAGCCGCAGACATTCTGGAAGAACTGGGCATCCCTTATGAGATGACCGTGATCAGCGCTCACAGAGAGCCGGATGTTTTTTTTGAGTATGCAAAAAGTGCGGAGGAAAAAGGCTTCAAGGTGATCATTGCCGGAGCCGGTATGGCAGCGCATCTGCCCGGCATGTGTGCCGCTATTTTCCCTATGCCCGTCATCGGAATCCCGATGCACACCACTTCCCTGGGAGGCAGAGATTCTCTGTATTCCATTGTTCAGATGCCCTCCGGCATCCCGGTTGCCACAGTAGCCATTAACGGCGGCGCCAATGCAGGACTTCTGGCAGCCAAGATCCTGGCTACTTCCGACGCAGAACTTCTCGGAAAGTTAAAAGCATACAGCACCAAATTAAAAGAACAGGTAGAAGCCAAGGATGCAAAATTGCAGGAAATCGGCTACAAAGCTTACCTGGAAGGCATGAAGAAGTAAGGTTTATAAAAGTATTATTTATTCAGAATAAAACGAAAGAGCCCCTGCGGCGGAAATGAGGAGAAAATGGATTACAAGAAAGCTGGAGTAGACATCGAAGCAGGCTACAAGTCTGTAGAACTGATGAAGAAGTACGTGAAGGAGACCATGCGTCCCGAAGTAATGGGCGGTATCGGCGGTTTCTCCGGAGCATTTTCCCTGAGTGCCATCAAAGATATGGAGGATCCCGTGCTCCTGTCCGGAACCGATGGTGTAGGTACCAAGCTGAAGCTGGCATTTTTAATGGACAAGCATGATACCATCGGTATCGACTGTGTGGCCATGTGTGTAAATGATGTGGCATGTGCAGGTGGCGAACCTTTATTTTTCCTGGATTATATCGCATGCGGACGCAATATTCCCGAGAAGATCGCTACCATCGTAAAGGGCGTGGCAGAGGGCTGTAAGCAGTCTGATGCAGCACTGGTAGGCGGTGAGACCGCAGAGCATCCCGGACTGATGCCTGAGGATGAGTACGATCTGGCCGGATTTGCAGTAGGTGTGGTAGAGCGTAAGGATCTGATCACCGGCGAGAACATCAAGCCCGGTGATGTACTGGTGGGAATCGCTTCCTCCGGTGTACATTCCAACGGTTTCTCCCTGGTGAGAAAGGTATTCGATATGACCAAAGAGAGCCTGGATACCTATTATGACGAACTGGGCAAGACTCTGGGTGAAGCACTGCTTGCTCCCACCAGAATCTATGTGAAGGCTATGAAGTCTGTGAAGAACGCAGGCGTTAAGGTAAAGGGCTGCAGCCATATTACCGGCGGCGGTTTCTATGAGAATATTCCCAGAATGCTTCCTGACGGCATCCGCGCAGTTGTGAAGAAGGACAGCTACGAAGTACCCGCTATTTTCCGTCTGATGCAGAAAAAGGGCAACATTGCTGACGAGATGATGTACAACACCTACAACATGGGTCTTGGCATGGTGCTGGCACTGGATCCCGCAGATGTGGACAAGACTCTGGAAGCACTGAAGGCAGCAGGGGAGACCGCTTACGTGGTAGGTACCTGCGAAGCCGGTGAAAAGGGTGTGACCATATGTTAAGAGTAGTCGTACTGGTATCCGGCGGCGGAACGAACCTGCAGGCGATCATTGATGCTATCGCAGCGGGCAAGGTCACCAATGCGCAGATCGTCGGTGTCATCAGCAACAACAAGACGGTGAAGAGCCTGGAGAGAGCACGTAATGCAGGAATTCCTGCGGTATGTGTGTCTCCGAAGGATTATGAGAGCAGAGAAGTATTTAACGATGCGTTGCTTGCAAAGGTGAAGGAATTTACCCCGGATCTGATCGTGCTGGCAGGCTTCCTGGTGAAGATCCCGGAGGCTATGGTGCATGAATACAGTAATCGTATCATCAATATTCATCCGTCTCTGATCCCCTCTTTCTGTGGTGTGGGATACTATGGACTTCATGTGCATGAAAAGGCACTGGAGCGCGGTGTGAAGGTCACCGGAGCCACCGTGCATTTCGTGAATGAAGGCATGGATGAAGGCCCTATCATTGCACAGAAAGCAGTGGCAGTGGAAGATGATGATACCCCGGAAATCTTACAGAGACGTGTCATGGAACAGGCTGAGTGGCTGCTTCTGCCTCAGGCGGTGGATGACATTGCCAACGGACGGATCTGCGTCGTAGACGGCAAAGTAAAGCATACAAGATAGGAGAGGCATAAAAATATGGGTATGAAAGTATTGATCGTAGGTGGCGGTGGCAGAGAGCATGCCATTGCAACCTGTGTTGCAAAGAGTCCTAAGGTAGATAAGATCTATTGTGCTCCGGGCAATGCCGGAATCGGTCAGATCGCAGAATGTGTTCCCATCGGAGCCATGGAATTTGACAAGATCGTTGCTTTTGCGAAGGAACAGGCCATTGACCTGACCATCGTAGGTATGGACGATCCTCTGGTAGGCGGACTGGTAGATGCACTGGAGGCAGAGGGCCTGCGTGCTTTCGGACCCCGTAAAAATGCAGCAATCCTGGAAGGCAGCAAGGCTTTTTCCAAGGATCTTATGAAAAAATATAATATTCCTACCGCAGCCTATGAGAATTTCGATAATGCGGAGGATGCCATCAAATATCTGAAGGAGCAGGCAAGTTTCCCTATCGTGCTGAAGGCAGACGGCCTGGCACTGGGAAAAGGCGTACTGATCTGCAATACGTTGGAGGAAGCTCTGGCAGGCGTGGATGAGATCATGCTGGACAAGAAATTCGGTGCGGCTGGTAATCGTATGGTCATCGAAGAGTTTATGACCGGAAGAGAAGTCAGTGTACTTTCCTTTGTAGATGGCAAGACCATCCGGATCATGACTTCTGCACAGGATCACAAGAGAGCGAAGGACGGCGATCAGGGACTGAATACCGGCGGTATGGGAACCTTTTCTCCCAGCCCGTTCTATACCGAAGAAGTGGATGCATTCTGCAAGAAATATATTTATCAGGCTACGGTGGATGCCATGGCAGCGGAAGGCAGACCTTTCAAAGGCGTTATTTTCTTCGGACTGATGCTGACACCGAACGGCCCCAAAGTACTGGAGTACAATGCAAGATTCGGTGACCCGGAGGCACAGGTGGTACTGCCCCGCATGAAGAACGATATTATCGAGGTCATGGAGGCTTGTGTGGACGGTACTCTGGATCAGATCGATCTGCAGTTTGAAGACAATGCTGCAGTCTGTGTGGTTCTGGCCAGTGATGGCTATCCGGTATCCTATGAGAAGGGTTATGTGATAAACGGACTGGAGAAGTTCAACGGAAAAGACGGCTATTATTGTTTCCATGCGGGAACGAAGCTCACAGACAAGGGAATCGTGACAAACGGCGGACGTGTTCTGGGAGTGACAGCCAAGGGAGCTACCCTGAAGGAGGCCCGTGCCAATGCCTATGCGGCAACGGAATGGATCACCTTCGAGAACAAATACATGCGTCATGACATTGGCAAGGCAATCGATGAAGCGTAAGACATGTCAGGATACAGAAGGAGTTGCAGATGAAAAAGACAGTACAGAGAACAAGTAAATTCAAGGCTTTCTGGGGAATGCTTGCATTGGTGCTTGTGCTGGGAGCAGGACTTTTTGCCGAGAATCTGGCGTTTGTCAGCCATGCGGAAAGCGCAGCCAAGGTAACAGCATCCAGTGCAAAGATCCGTAAGAGCGCGGATTCTTCCAGTGAAGTCATCGGCAGTGCGGCAAAGGATAAGACCATTTCCATCAAGAGCCAGACCAAGGGAGCGGATGGCTATACCTGGTATGAGGTATATGTGGATGCGAATACGCTGGGATATATTCGTTCCGATCTGGTAAGCATTACCGACGGATCTACCCCGCCGTCTTCTTCAACTACGACCACCACGACAACTACGACCACTGCCACAGCAACACCGGCTCCGGCAGTGAATGAAACACCGGTGGATGTCACAGCGGTGGAGCCTGTGAGTGCTACCGTGACGGGCGGACAGTCGGTGCGTGTGCGCAGCAATGCATCTACCACGAGCCAGATCGTAACCACAGCAGAGAACGGAATGGCTCTGACCGTCACCGGACAGGCTACCGGTACGGACGGCAATACCTGGTATCAGGTGAATTTCATCGCCAACAATACCGAAGTGACCGGATTTATCCGTTCCGATTATGTGGCGTTATCCGGAGAACTGCAGGCACCTTCCACAGAGCAGCCTGCGGAAGAACAGCCTTCGGAAGAACAGCCCGCCGAGGATACACAGACCACTTCCAAGGACTGGGATACCCAGTTGCAGGGAGATGCATGGTATCTGTTAGATATGGTAGGACAGAAACAATACAAGATCGATGATCTGTTCAGCTCTATTGACCAGATTACTGAGATCAATGCGCAGTTTGAGACCAATCAGAAGAAGATCACCAGTCAGAAGGTCGTGATCATTATTCTTGTCATTCTTCTGGTGGCAGCGGCGGCAGCAGTCACTCTGCTGATCTTCAAGATCAAGGATATGACGGATGCGGCTGATTTCTCTGATGCGGAGGAAGCAGCACTTCGCAGAAGAAGAGTGGACAGACCCCAGACCGGCAGAGGTCAGGGTGGAAGACCGGCACCTCAGGGCGGCAGAACCCAGGGTGGCCAGAAAGTGATGCATGAAGTGGGAGCAGAGAGACGTCCCGCAGGAAAGCCCGCCGGACAGGGCGGCAGACCGGTGCAGGGACAGAGACCGGCAGGCCAGCAGGCAAGACCCGCGACACAGGGAGCCAGACCTACGGCACCCCAGGCCGGAAGACCCGCACCGCAGGGAACCAGACCTGCAGCACCCCAGACCGGAAGACCCGCACCGCAGGGAACCAGACCTGCAGCACCCCAGACCGGAAGACCCGCACCGCAAGTAGACAGACCGGTAAAACCGGCACAGAATAACGGTAATCCGCAGGATCCCGGCTGGAAGTCCAAGAACTTCATGTCCGATGATGACGAGTTCGAATTCGAATTCCTGAACTGGGACGGCGACGAAGAACAATAGGAATAAAAAGACCGGAAACGGCATCTTACGAGAGTGGGATGCCGTTTCCTTTTTAAAATTTTGATAAACTTTCCCGGTCTGCAGTTGACAGCACCGCCCTCACTGTTATAATAGACGTATAACAATCGGTGACAGTGGGAAGGGAGTGATTTTGATGATAATAGAGATAGATTTCAACAGTGATGAAGCGCTCTATATGCAACTGCGCAATCAGATCATCATGGGAATTGCCACGTCACAGTTTCATGAGGGAGATTCCCTGCCGAGTGTACGGCAGCTGGCGGATACCATAGGGATCAATATGCATACTGTAAATAAGGCCTATACGGTTCTGAAGCAGGAGGGCTATGTCAAGGTCGACAGGCGAAAGGGAGCCGTGATCGCTCTGGATGTGGACCGTATGCGTGCGGTGGATGAATTGCGGAAGGAACTGCAGGTAATACTTGCTAAGAGCAGCTGCAAAAATATTTCCAGGCAGGAAGTACATGAATTGATTGATGAAATTTATGAAGAATATGGAGGACTGAATTGATGCAGTCACAGTTTACGGATAAAGCGCAGAATGCGCTTGCCCAGGCCGGCAGATGTGCCAGAGGCCTGAAACAGGGCTATATCGGGACCGAACACATTCTGGTGGGACTCCTGAAGGAAGATACCGGTGTAGCCGCAAAAGTGTTGGCGGATAACGGAGTAGAAGTGGATCAGGTCATGGAAATGATCCGGGATCTGATCGCCTTTGAAAACGGTGTGGCCGTGAAGGACAAAGAGGGATATTCTCCCAGAGCTGCCCGGATTCTGGAAGAGGCACACCGCCAGGCTGCCCGTTTCGGACAGAAGCAGACCGGCACGGAGCATCTGCTTCTTGCACTGATCAAAGAGGGCGAGAATGTTGCCGTGCGTCTGCTGAACACGTTGGGAGCCAATGTGCAGAAGATCTATGTAGATACCCTGATCGCCATCGGACAGGACGGCAATCTGTACAAGGAAGATCTGGGGAAAAAGGGAGACCGCAAGGCGAAGCAGTCTACACTGGAACAATACAGCAGAGACCTGACGGCTCTGGCCAGAGAAGGAAAATTGGATCCTGTGGTAGGCAGAGAAGAAGAGATCCGCAGAGTAGTGCAGATCTTAAGTCGCCGCACGAAGAACAATCCCTGTCTCGTCGGAGAACCCGGTGTAGGTAAGACCGCCGTGGTAGAAGGTCTGGCAGCCCGTATTGTGGCAGGAGACGTACCTTTTACCGTGCAGAATAAGAGAGTACTGACACTAGATCTGTCGGGAATGGTGGCAGGAAGTAAGTACCGTGGCGAGTTCGAGGAACGTATCAAGAAGGTATTGAAGGAAGTGACGGAGGACGGGAATATTATTTTATTCCTGGATGAACTTCATACGATCATTGGTGCCGGAGGTGCGGAAGGCGCCATTGACGCTTCCAATATCATGAAGCCTTCCCTGGCCCGTGGAGAGATCCAGCTGATTGGTGCCACCACCATTGCGGAATACCGCAAGTATATTGAGAAGGATGCGGCTCTGGAGCGCAGATTCCAGCCGGTGACTGTGGAAGAACCTACAGAGGAAGAGGCGGTCCGTATTCTGGAGGGCATCAAAGGAAAATATGAGGATCATCACCATGTGCAGATCACCCCGGAGGCCATTGAGGCTGCTGTCAGATTGTCCAGCCGTTATATCAATGACAGAAATCTGCCGGATAAGGCCATCGATCTGATCGATGAAGCTTCGGCAAGCGCAAGACTGAGTGCATTGGATGCCCCGGATAAAGCGAAGGAGATCGCTGACCGTATCCACGAGATGGATCAGGAGATGGAGAGAGCTATCCGCATGGAAGCATTTGACCAGATGGCAGAGATCAAGAAGCAGCAGGATGCGCTGGTGAAAAAATATGACCGCCTGATGAAAAAGCGGGAGAAACAGGAAGCGGGCAATGTTATCAGTATCGGTGAGAATGAGATCGCCGAGGTCGTTGCCCAGTGGACCAAGATCCCCGTACAGAAGCTGGCGGAAAAAGAGAGCGAACGACTGTTAAAACTGGAGAAGACGCTGCATAAGCGTGTCATCGGCCAGGAGGAAGCAGTGACCGCAGTGGCCAAGGCCATGCGCAGAGGCCGTGTGGGTCTGAAGGATCCCAACCGTCCCATCGGCTCCTTCCTGTTCTTAGGTCCTACCGGTGTTGGTAAGACGGAACTGTCCAAGGCATTGGCAGAAGCCATGTTCGGCTCTGAAGATGCCATGATCCGTGTTGATATGTCCGAATACATGGAAGGCCATTCGGTCTCCAAGATGATCGGATCACCGCCCGGATATGTAGGCTTTGAAGAAGGCGGACAGCTGAGCGAGAAGGTTCGCCGTAATCCCTACTCTGTTGTTCTGTTTGACGAGATCGAGAAAGCGCATCCGGATGTATTTAATGTACTTTTGCAGGTACTGGATGACGGTCATATCACGGACTCCAAGGGACGCAAGGTCAGCTTCAAGAACACTGTGCTGATCATGACTTCCAATGCGGGTGCACAGCGTATCGTGGATCCCAAGAATCTGGGCTTTGCCACAGAGAAGAGCGAGACAAAGGATTACGAGAAGATGAAATCCAATGTCATGGAAGAAGTAAAGCGCAGCTTCAAGCCGGAATTTATCAACCGTATTGATGATATTATCGTGTTCCACCAGCTGAACAATGAGAACATGAAGGAGATCGTGAATCTTCTGGCATCCAATCTGTACAAGAGATGTGAGGATCAGCTGGGGATCCATCTGACCATCACAGCAGCGCTGAAGGAGCATCTGGTATCCAAATATGCGGATAACAAGATGGGAGCAAGACCCTTGAAGCGTGCGATCCAGTCCGTGGTAGAGGATGCTCTGGCAGAGGAGATCCTGCAGAAAAAGGTGGTACCGGGAGATAAGGTATCCGCCGGATTCAAGGATGGAAAAGTTGTATTTACCGTGAAAAATTAAGTATTTGTAACTATTCAGTCACTCAATTTGCAAAATCGCTCTTGCAGAGCGTTCCTTTTGCTCATTGAGGTTACTTCGTCCTATAAATTACGTCAAAGGTTCTTACGAATGCAGGCATTCGACGTACCTATGACACAATTTACATGACTCTGAATAGTTACAAAATAAATAAAACTTTTTGTAGAAAAACAGGGTGAGATATATTATACTGTAACTATTCAAACCCCATTCGCAAAGAACGAAAGAGAAAGATGTATTGCGGATGCAGTTACTTTCAGGAGGACAGACAGATGGCAGTAGTGGAAGAAATACTTCGCAGTGAAGCAGACGGATCTATCAGCTTTGGTAATCACAAGCTGGCCAAGAAGGCAAAAGTGGAAGATTATGAGCATGCAGGAGATCTGCTGAAGGTTAAGACCTACAATGAGATGACAAAGCTGGAAAAGAACGGCATGTTTTTATATGAATCTGTTCCCGGAACCAGTGTACTGGAGTTCAAGGAAGCTGACAACAGTGTGGAGTTCATCGTAGAAGGTGACGAGGATTCCCAGATCACCGTAGGACTGAAGGACGATACCGAGTACGAAGTATTTATCGACGGTAAGAACGTAGGAATCATGAAAACCGGACTTGGCGGCAAGCTGAGCCTGAGCGTAGAACTGGAAGCAGCAGGTGAAGTACCTGTTAAGATCGTAGAGGCGTAAGGACGCACTGCAAAGGAGTCCAGGCACGGAGGATATTGTAGTACTTCGTGACTGGGCTTTTTTTAAATATTCAGAGTTTCCGGAGGCGGTTTTGCGGGGGCTGAATAGGTATTACAATGATTGAGGAGAGAGCATGGCAAAAGGAAAGACGGCCACTGTATTTTTCTGTCAGAACTGTGGCTATGAATCCACGAAATGGCTGGGACAATGTCCCGGCTGCAGAGAGTGGAATACTTTCGTGGAAGAGACGATAGATAAAACGGAATTGAAAAATACCGGAAACGGTGCAAAGAGAGACAGGAGAGAGGCTTCGGAGCCCTGTGTGCTGTCGGAGATCGCTATCCGGGAGGAAAATAAGACTCTCACCGGAATTAAGGAACTGGACCGGGTGCTGGGAGGCGGCATTGTGCAGGGATCTCTGACGCTGGTAGGCGGAGACCCAGGTATCGGTAAATCCACACTGTTATTGCAGGTCTGCCATAACTTATCCACGGCGGGACATAAAGTATTGTATATTTCCGGTGAGGAATCCAAGGTACAGATCAAGATGCGGGCGGACCGTCTGGGGGCTTTTTCGGAGCATATGCTGCTACTGTGTGAGACGAATCTGGATATCATCAGTGAAGTGATCCGCAAGAGCAGGCCGGAGGTCGTGATCATCGACTCCATACAGACCATGTACAACGAGAACGTGTCGGCGGCGCCGGGAAGCGTGTCTCAGGTGCGGGAATCCACCGGTATTTTGCTGCAGCTGGCAAAGGGACTGGGAATCTCAATCTTCATTGTAGGCCATGTGACCAAGGAAGGTACGGTGGCAGGTCCCAGAGTGCTGGAACATATGGTGGATACCGTTCTTTATTTTGAAGGGGACAGACATGCGTCCTACCGTATTCTGCGGGGGGTGAAGAACCGTTTTGGATCTACGAACGAGATCGGTGTTTTCGAGATGCGGGAAACGGGACTGGCAGAGGTCAAGAATCCTTCGGAATATATGCTGAACGGACGGCCGGAGAATGCCAGCGGCTCTGTGGTGGCGTGTACCATGGAGGGCACCAGACCGCTTCTGATCGAATTGCAGGCACTGGTGTGCCACAGTAATTTCGGCATCCCCAGAAGACAGACCACCGGTACGGACTTCAACCGTGTGAACCTGCTGATGGCGGTATTGGAGAAGAGATCGGGAGTGCAACTGTCCTCCTGCGATGCCTACGTGAATATTACGGGAGGTATCAAGATCCAGGAGCCGGCCATTGATCTGGGAATCGTGCTGGCGATTCTGTCCAGCTTCCGGAATAAGGCATTGAATCCGAAAATGGTAGCTTTCGGAGAAGTGGGATTAAGCGGCGAAGTCCGCGCGGTCAGCATGGCAAAACAGCGTGTGGCGGAGGCGGAGAAACTGGGCTTCGAGGAATGCGTGGTGCCCTACGTGTCACTGGAAGAGTGCAAAAAAGGAAGCAAAATCCGTGTCATCGGCGTCAGCTCCTTGCAGGATGCTGTGGATAAAGTGTTTGGCTGACGGTCTCAAATTGTGGAAATGTATCTGGAAATGAGATGATGAACAGTTAAGTGATATGAGGAGGTTGAAAACATGCCTGTCAAAATAGGAATCGATATCGGCAGCAGTACGACAAAAATTGTAGCTTTTGAAGGAGAACATATGCTTCCGCCCATGGCAGTCAAGGCGGATAGCCAGGTGGCATCTCTCTACGGTGCATTCGGAAGATATCTGTATGAGAATAATCTGCAGCTTTTAGATGTGGAAGGTGTCTATATCACCGGCGTGGGAAGCAAATATGTGGAGAAAGCGGTATACGATCGTCCGACCTATAAGGTAGATGAATTCGTTGCCACAGGAACCGGAGGCTATTATCTGACGGATAAAAAGGAAGTTATCGTTATCAGTATGGGAACCGGAAGCTTTTTCGTCAAAGTGACGGAGAAGGAGATGAAGCACCTGGGTGGTGTCGGCTTAGGCGGCGGAACCATCTGCGGACTGTCTTCGATCATGCTGAATACCGGAGATATCCATGAGATCGTCCCTCTGTCCCGCAAGGGAGATGTGGCGAAGATTGACCTGCGGATCGCAGATCTGGCCAAAGAAAAGCTGCCGGGTCTGAATCTGGATGTGACGGCGTCCAACTTCGGTAAGGCAGATGCCCAGTCCAAGCCGGAGGACATCGCGGCAGGTATTGTACATATGGTGATCGAGAATATCTGCCAGGCAGGAATCCTGGCATCTATGAGCACCGGCATCAAAGATTATATCCTGATCGGCGGACTGACCAAATTCTTCGAGTGCCGCCAGATCATCGAGGATTTCAAGAGCCTGTGGGATGTGAAGATCAGCATTCCGGAGTACTCCGATTATGCTACCGCTATTGGGGCGGTGATTGCGTCGGATGCGGAGAAAGAGGAGATTTGACGGATGAAAAAAGAAGGATTGATTTCTCAATCCCTCTTGGTGTATAATCTACTTAGAAAGGTGGTCGGAAGTGAAAATTCCGATTTGCCCTCAGTTAAATACTAGAAAAGAAATAGCATCTACTTTTGGCTAGGGGATGCTATTTCTTTTTGTTATTATCGTCACCATGCTTGTCAATGTATGATAGAGCTGCAAAGACAACTAACAACAGAGTAAGTACTTCCATCGTATTCATGGGCATCCCCTCCTTTGTAAGACTAGAGGGCATCTAACAATCGGAAAATCGCATCCGCTTTCTGTTCGATTACACAAATACATTATAACATAAATCGAACATATGTTCAACGACATAATGAAAAAGATTCCCGAATAATTCCTGTTAAAAAGAACACCCCGGCATGGCTTCGGTCATTCAGACCGCAGCATGCCGGGGGAAACTGTGTCCAAGTGTTACCAAAACAGAAAATAAAAAAAGCCGATAAAATCGACTTTTTAAAGCAGGGGAAGAGGGGATCGAACCGTCACCTATGGTTGGAACCCCAGTAAAATAAGGAGGTTTGAGCACGTCATCCAAAGTGTAAACAAAAGTGTGAACAAACTATGTGAACGAGCTTTTTAACAGGTATATTACCGTCAGTAGGTATATTATATAGAAAGTGAGGACACAATGTTGGCACTAAAGGATACCTTTAAAGCCATTACTAAGAATAAAAAAGTCACACAGCTTGAAATGGCAGAAGCATTAGGAATAAGTAAACAAAATTTTAGCAATAAGGTTCAGCGTAATACTTTTTCCCCTGACGAACTGGTGAAAATTGCAGATATTTTAGGAATGGAAATTGCTTTTATTGATAAAGATGCAGAAGTACAAAACGGAGAAAAATATATTATTCAGTGAAAAGAAAAGAGGGATTGATTTCTCAACCCCTCCTGGTGTATAATCTACTTAGAAAGTAAGTCGGAGGTGAAAATTCCGATTTGCCCTCAGTTATTAGATCAAGAATAGCATCCTAGACTTTGGACGGTTGGGGATGCTATTTCTTTTTGTTATTATCGTCACCATGCTTGTCAATGTATGATAGAGCTGCAAAGACAACTAACAACAGAGTAAGTACTTCCATCGTATTCATGGGCATCCCCTCCTTTGTAAGACTAGAGGGCATTCAACAATCGGAAAATCGCATCCGCTTTCTGTTCAATTACACAATAACAGTATATCACAAACAGAACATATGTTCAACGATTATATAAAGACATTTTCAATCCTGCTGCCGTGTTTTTATCTTCTTCAAGGTAGTATCTAATTCAATATTTTTCCATCGGTTACGGACAATTTCACATTGTAGAGTATTTATACGCTGATAGAAATAGTGTTCCAGGTGGATCAGTATAAAACTGGGTATCAGTGATTTTGGAATTCTTAACAATATGGAAAATATAATATCTTCTATTCTGTTACACATCTTATATAACAACTCCTAAAATTTTTTTCAAAAAGTTTGGAGAAATATCTTAATTCCGAAGCAAAAAGGCTACTGGAAATCATACGCAGTATCAATGATAACTGTGGATATTACGCTGATAACTTTATACTAATATCCAGTCAGAGAAAAGAGCGTTCCAACGCCAGAACAATCACGACCTATCTTGAAAAACTATGTATTGCTATAGGTATTCTCAACAAAAGTAATCATAAAATTCGTAAAACATTTATATCTTCCCTGTTTGATAATAATGTGAATATTGATACGATCCGAGAGACGGCAGGACACGCAGACGAGAGAACCAGTCTGAATAACTATTGCTTCAATCAGGATGATACAAAAGAACTGGAAGCAAAGTTAGAAGAATGCAAAAACGCCATGACAGCAACCTTCCAAATTACGTCATAGCGTTTCGTTAGGAATGTTCGTGATTTTTGCAATAAAAAAAGCCGATAAAATCGACTTTTTAAAGCAGGGGAAGAGGGGATCGAACCCCCGTTAACGGTTTTGGAGACCGCCGCACTACCGCTGTACTATTCCCCTATGAAATTGTATCAGCTGAATCACTGACGAAAGCTATTATAGCATAGATGTTTATCATTTAGCAAGTGAAAATTTTAAATTTTTGCAAAAACTTTTGCAATTCCGGGGAAAACCACAAAAAATACCTTATAACACAATTAAAGCAGCCGCAGGCGGGAAACCTGCAGCCACTTTAATTGTGTAAAAGGGGAATTCTTCCGGAAATCTACTTATATAAGCGGTTCGGCTCTCACCGAACGTGTTTAGTATAGTACACAATTTGGCTTTTGTCTACCATTTTTTTGCAAAAATCGGCAAAAAAATTGCAAAAATAACTTTTGCTTAGAAAATAAAGTGCAGAAGAAAATAAGAAAAATGTATATAATCAGATACATAGGGGGAAAAGCTTGCTTCCCGCCGCAGATTTCGTGTAATATAAGTAGTAAATGAGTATGAGAAAGTACGGCAGATAAAGGCTGTACGGAAATGAGGGAAAATATGGAACAGCATTTTAATACCCCGGCAGAAGTCATTGATAATAACATGAAGGCCGGAGAGGGCAAGGCACATCTTCCTCTGGGCAAGATGATCCTGTTAGGCATTATGGCAGGTGCTTTCATTGCACTGGGCGGAGCTACCAGCAGTACTGCGGCGCATGCTATTGACAACGTAGGTCTGGCCCGATTCGTAGCCGGTATCATCTTCCCTGTGGGACTGATGATCATTGTATTTGTAGGTGGAGAACTTTTCACCGGCAACTGCCTGATCGTCATGGACGTGGTAGGCAAAAAGGTGACCTGGTTCGAATGTATCCGCAATCTGATCGTGGTATATTTCAGCAACCTGATCGGCGCACTGATCGTTGATACCCTGATCTACTTTTCCGGAAATCTGGACTACACCGGCGGATTGCTGGGTGCTTATGCCATCAAAGTGGCAGTCGGCAAGGTAGGTATTTCTCCGCTGAAAGGAATTACCTCTGGTATCCTGTGTAACATTCTGGTATGTATTGCGATCCTGATGGCAGCGGCAGCTACGGATATCGTCGGTAAGGTCTGGGCGATCTTCTTCCCGATCATGGCCTTCGTAGTCGGCGGTTTCGAGCACTGTGTTGCAAATATGTTCTACATTCCCGTAGGCATGATGGCTGCACAGAATCCCGCGTATGTTGCAAAGGCACAGGAGGCATACGGCCTGACCGCAGAGCAGATCCAGGGACTGACAGTACTGCACAGCCTGAACAACTTTATTCCCGTTACCATCGGCAATATCTTAGGCGGAATGGTATTCGTAGGAATCCCCTGCTACTTTATTTATAAGAAGAAGTGGCAGAAATGGCATGAGGAATCCAAGACCGCATAGGACGGGAAAGTAAATACAGAGCGGAACAGAAGCAGCTTGGGATAATGATAAGATCCCCGGCTGCTTTTTGCTTATACGATGTAACCGGTATAGCTTTATGTTCGCACAGGAGTTTGCAAGGGATGAAGCGGATATGGATTTTCAGAATTATAAACGAAATATTAAATCGCATTTTCACACATGTAATATAAAAACATTAGAAAAACGGAGATAAAACGAGAAAACAAAAGAAATAGTTATTTAAATAACGGTGAATACGTTTGAAAAACTCGGCATATAAAACTAATATAAGCTATAGAAATTAGCACTCGATAAAAATGAGTGCTAACAAATAAAAAAGAGTAATATGATATTTAAATAGTTATAAGGAGGCAGTTGTCATGAGTTTGAAACCTTTAGGTGACAGAGTAGTATTAAAACAGTTAGTTGCAGAGGAGACTACCAAGTCCGGTATCGTGCTCCCCGGTCAGAATAAGGAAAAGCCCCAGCAGGCAGAAGTTGTTGCTGTCGGCCCCGGCGGTGTCGTAGACGGTAAGGAAGTAAAGATGGAAGTTAAGGTTGGCGATCAGGTCATCTATTCCAAATACTCAGGAACCGAAGTAAAGCTGGATGATGAAGAGTACATCATCGTAAAGCAGAGCGACATCCTTGCAATCATTCAGTAATTGCAAACCTAAAAAGAAATTAAGACTAAGAACAAATAAATTGGAGGCTGATTATTATGGCAAAAGAGATTAAATACGGCGCAGAAGCCCGTGCAGCATTAGAGGCTGGTGTAAACCAGCTGGCAGATACCGTAAGAGTAACCTTAGGACCCAAAGGAAGAAACGTAGTACTGGATAAGTCCTTCGGCGCACCCCTGATCACCAACGATGGTGTTACCATTGCAAAAGAGATCGAGCTGGAAGATGCATTCGAGAACATGGGTGCACAGTTGGTAAAGGAAGTAGCTACCAAGACCAACGATGTAGCCGGTGATGGTACTACCACCGCAACCGTTCTGGCACAGGCTATGGTAAATGCAGGGATGAAGAACCTGGCAGCAGGTGCTAACCCCATCATCCTGAGAAAAGGTATGAAGAAAGCAACCGCATGTGCAGTAGAAGCCATCGGTAAGATGAGCCAGAAAGTAAACGGCAAGGAGCACATCGCAAGAGTAGCAGCAATCTCCGCAGGAGATGAGGCTGTAGGACAGCTGGTTGCAGATGCTATGGAGAAGGTAAGCAACAACGGTGTTATCACCATTGAAGAGTCCAAGACCATGCAGACCGAGCTGGATCTGGTAGAAGGTATGCAGTTCGACAGAGGTTATATCTCCGCTTACATGGCAACCGATATGGATAAGATGGAAGCAGTTCTGGATAACCCTTATATCCTGATCACCGATAAGAAGATCTCCAACATTCAGGAGATCCTGCCTCTGTTAGAGCAGATCGTTCAGTCCGGCGCTAAGCTGCTGATCATCGCTGAGGATGTAGAGGGTGAGGCACTGACCACCCTGATCGTCAACAAGCTGCGTGGTACTTTCAACGTAGTAGCTGTTAAGGCTCCCGGCTATGGTGACAGAAGAAAAGCTATGCTGGAGGATATCGCAATCCTGACAGGTGGTACCGTAATCAGTTCTGAGCTTGGTTACGAGCTGAAGGATACCACAATGGATATGCTGGGTCGTGCAAAATCCGTTAAGGTACAGAAAGAGAACACTGTGATCGTAGACGGTGAGGGCGACAAAGAAGCATTACAGTCCAGAATCGCACAGATCAAGAAGCAGATTGAAGAGACCACTTCTGATTTCGACAGAGAGAAATTACAGGAGAGACTGGCTAAGCTGTCCGGTGGTGTTGCAGTGATCCGTGTAGGTGCTGCTACCGAGACCGAGATGAAGGAAGCTAAGCTTCGTCTGGAAGATGCTCTGGCAGCTACCAGAGCAGCCGTAGAGGAAGGTATCATCTGTGGTGGTGGTTCTGCATATATTCATGCATCCAAGGAAGTTGCCAAACTGGCAGCCAGCCTGGAAGGTGATGAGAAGACCGGTGCAGGCATCGTTCTGAAAGCACTGGAAGCACCTCTGTATCACATCGCAGCAAACGCAGGACTGGAAGGCAGCGTTATCATCAACAAGGTACGTGAGTCTGAGGTCGGTGTCGGTTTCGATGCTCTGAAAGAGGAATATGTAGATATGGTAAGCGCAGGCATCCTGGATCCCGCTAAGGTTACCAGAAGCGCTCTGCAGAACGCTACCAGCGTAGCAAGCACACTACTTACTACCGAAAGCGTTGTAGCTAATATCAAAGAAGACACCCCCGCAATGCCCGCCGGTGGAGCCGGCATGGGAGGGATGATGTAAGCGTCAGGAACCCTTCGACGCAGCCGTGCTAAAAAGGGAGCACACTATGCAAGCTAGCTTGCAATAGTGTGCTTCTTTTTTAGTGCGGATATGACGAAGTCCAGCGGATATCGCATGAACTGCTTGCAGTTTATGCGATACCCGCTGCTGCGTCGAAGCAATCTCCCCCCTTGACTCTCCCCCAAAAACCTCTTAAACTTATCTCAAACACATCAAAGAAAGAGGTATACCCCTATGAATCGTTTTGAATACATCGTAGAAAGCATTGACGGCGATTATGCCCATCTTCGCAGAACAGACATCGAATCCGATGAATTAAAGCTGGTGGCCCGCGCGCTGCTTCCGCCCGAGATCATGGAGGGCACGAAGCTGTTATACGAGTGGATGCAGTATTCCATTATGGAATAATTCCGAAGGATCAATCTGTATTTAACGCAATATTTGTCATAAAATAAAAAGAAAACTGGCACGACAGAAGACCGGGAAGAAGTTACACTTACAGTATAATTATGAGTGATAAAAGGAGATCCCTATGAGCGAACAGAGAACCTATCACAATCCTGTACAGCGAGGCTTTTTCCCGGATCCTTCTGTGATCCGTGTCGGTGACGATTATTATATGGTGAATTCCAGCTTCCAGTATTTTCCGGCAATCCCCATTTCCCATTCCCGGGATATGGTGCACTGGCATATCATCGGCCATGCCATCACGAACCCGGAATGGCTGGACATCAGTGACATCCGGGATTCCCACGGAATCTGGGCACCGGATATCGAATATGTGGACGGAAAATACTATATCTATGTAACCTTGCGTCTGAATGCGGATGGCAAGCGTGACAATAACGTGATGCGCAGACAGCTGGTGATGGTATCTGACAAGCCGGAAGGCCCCTACAGCAAGCCGGTATGTCTGGAAGTGGATGATATCGACCCCTCACTTTTTGTGGATGATGACGGCAGCAGATATATGATCATAGCCAAGGCGGCACAGGCGGTTCCTCTGACTGCGGACGGACTGGCGGTGGCTGGTCCTGCGAAGACTGCATGGGAAGGCACCGGCGAGCGTTGTTCCGAAGGCCCCCATATCATGAAAAAAGACGGTTACTATTACGCTATCGTGGCTGAGGGTGGTACCGGCTACGGCCATGGAATCAATGTGGGAAGAAGTAAGAATTTCTATGGCCCCTATGAATGTTCTCCCTACAATCCGGTCATGCGTCAGAAGGATCCCACAGCCCCCATCCAGAGAGCCGGACACGGCAAACTGGTACAGGATCAGAACGGTCAGTGGTGGTGTTATTATCTCTGCGGAAGACCTAACGAGGGCAACTATACTACCGTAGGCAGAGAGTCTGCTCTGGATCCCGTACAGTGGACGGAGGACGGTTGGTTTACCGTCAACGAAGGAAAAGGTCCCAGCCTGACACAGATCGCACCGGATCTGCCGGAGTGCATTTATGAGAGAAATCTGTTCGACGATTTTAACGATACAAAGCTGAATCTGGAATGGGAGTTCGTCCGCAACCCGGATAACGGTTCCTGGTCTCTGACCGAGCACCCCGGATATTTCCGGATCTGGACCAGAGATGGACAGCTGAATGAGATCCGGGCGAAAAATACGTTGCTGCGCAGAGAACAGGAATTGTCCTACGTGGCAGAGACGAAGCTGGAGTTCTACCCGGATAAGGACGGAGAACAGGCGGGACTGACCTGCTATTACAGCACTGCTACTTATGCCAGATGCTCCCTGTGTTATGAAGGCGGCCGAAAGATCCAACTGGTCATCAACCGTAACCACGGTGAGGAATTGATGGCGGAAGTGGATAATGTGAAGGAGACCCCGGTGTATCTGAAGGTAGTGGTGGAGAAGCTGACCAGAACTTTCTATTACGGCTATGATGGTGAAAAATGGGAAAAGGTCGGAGCTCTGGAGAACTGTATTTACCTCTGCGACGAGGGCGTGCCCGACGATCCCAAGCGTCACACTGGTACGCTGGTAGGCATCTATGCCAACAACGGAGGCTGCGGAAGCCGCAAAGCCGCAGATTTTGATTACTTTAAATATGAGGATTAGACAAAAAAGAAGTCCTGGTTTTGGTTAAAAGTGCGAAAAAGTCGCAACTGTAAGAAATCTGTTTGCCAAATAGTCGAAATAATGGTAAAATAATTATGGTTCGAAATGTAAGGGCTTACATTTCGGATCGACAGGAACAAATGCAACGCATAGTTTCATACATCTCTTTTCAAAGGATCCCGGGTGAGCAGCCCGGGATCTTTTGTGTAGCCGAAGCAGCCGGGAATATTTTCCTGATTTGCCGGTGAAACTTTTTGTGGGAATACAGCGTCAAAATAATAGAAAGCTTAAGAAGAATATGTGTTAAAATAAATATCAGAGAAAGTAATTGCATGCAGTTTTCAAAAAGTGAGGAAAAGACATATGTCAGACAGAAAAAAAGAACAGGCGGTGGAGCGTGCCCTGACGGAGGGGTATGAGAAGTATTACCGCCTTGCCTATAGTTATGTGCATAATGAAGCGGACGCACTGGATATTGTACAGGAAGCTGCTTATAAAGCCATTTTAAAAAGTGACAGCCTGAAGGAGCCGCAATACGTGGAGACCTGGGTGTACCGGATCGTGGTCAACGAGGCATGCAGCTTCCTGCGCAGCCGGAAGGAGAGCGCGGATGTGGAGGAGATCCAGGCGGCAAGTGAGGATATCTATGAAAATATTGATTTAAAACGTGCTATAGAAAATCTTGACCCGAAGGATCGTGCCATTGTGGTTCTGCGATTTTTTGAGGACAGGCAGCTGGAGGAGATCGCGAAGATACTGGATGAGAACTTGAGTACGGTAAAGAGCAGACTGTACCGGGTGATGAAAAAGCTACGGCTGAATCTCGAAGGCAGCACAGGCTGAGGTGGTAACTGCCTGCACAGATAGTTACAGGACACAGACGGATACAGGCAGAGAGAAATAGGAAGATATAAGAAGAAATAACATGAACGGTTCGAACAGACCGGACAGATGGAGAATAGATATGAATGAACAGGAACAATTAAAACAATTAAAAGAGGAGTATGAGAATATGACAATACCCGAAGCGGGACGGGAACGGCTGCAGGCAGGTATCGACAGAGCCCGGATGGAGAAAAAAAGAGCAGAGCACGCCAGAAGACGTTCTGCATGGACGGCAGTGGCTGCGGCAGCAGTCGTGATGATCGCACTGCCAAATACCAATATGCAGATCGCCCATGCCATGGAAAATATTCCGGTGCTGGGAGGATTTTTCCGTCTGGTAACAGTGCGGCAGTACAATTACAGCGATGAGAACCATGATGCCGAAGTAGAACTTGCACAGATCGCTTATGGAGAAGATGCGGGAGAAGGTACTCCTGTTGGTGAAGCGGCAGTCGGCGCAGCCGCTCCGGAGGGCACAGCTGCAGGAAGCGTGGAAGGAGCCGGACAGGAGGATGCAGTAGCAAATCTGTCAGAAGACGGTGTGAAGGAGATCAATCAGGATATGGAGGCTACGGTAGAGGAACTGATCCGCCAGTTCGAGGATACCTTATCCGAGGAAGGCTATCATGGTCTGCATGTAACACAGGAGGTCGTAACGGACAATGCACAGTATTACACAGTGAAGCTGAGTGCCCTGGAGACGGAGGCCAGCGGATACGAGCATAATCAGTTTTATACGATTGCTAAACAGACGGGAAATGTGGTGACACTGGCAGATCTGTTTGCAGAAGGAAGCGACTATATTTCCGCGATCAGCGAGAACATTAAGACCCAGATGAAGGAGCAGATGGCGGCGGATGAAGGCGTGATCTATTTCCTGGATAACGAAGATATGCCGGAATTCAATTTCCAGGGGATCACGGAACAGACGAATTTCTATTTCAATGAAAGGGGAGAACTGGTCATAGCATTTGATGAATATGAAGTGGCTCCCGGCTCTATGGGAGCACCGGAATTTGTAATACCTCAGGAAGTGACGGCAGCACTTTTGAAATAAATATCTAAATGGGGAAGCTCCCGCATATCATGAAACAAAAGGATATGCGGGAGCTTTTTTATGCCATTGATCGTATTGGATGCGGGGCATGGTGGTGCGAACCCCGGGGCCACCTATAATGGAAGAAAAGAAAGTGAGGATGCGCTGGCACTGACATTGGCGGTGGGAAGCATCTTAGAAGAAAACGGAGTGGATGTGTATTACACCAGAACCACAGATATCTACGAGTCTCCTTATCAGAAGGCGCAGGAGGGAAATGAGGTGGGAGGAGATTATTTTGTCTCGATCCATCGCAATTCCAGTCCTTATCCGAACCAGTACAGCGGAGTGGAGAGTTTGGTCTACAACCGCTATGGAGCGGCAGCCAGGATGGCGTACAACATCAATGCCGGACTGGAGCAGGTGGGGTTCGTGAATCTGGGAGTGAATGAAAGACCGAATCTGGTGGTGCTGAACAGCACAAATATGCCGGCGGTGTTGGTAGAAGTGGGATTTATCAATACGGATGCGGACAACGAACTCTTTGACAGCCGCTTTGACGAGATCGCCCGGGCCATCGCCGACGGAATTTTGGAGAGTGTGTGATTTTACTTATTTCTTACAAACATCTTACCACACTGTGATATTATGTGAATTTCCTCCATGTTAGTATGATTGCGTAATCAAGAGAAAGAAAAAACAAAACATGGAGGACATTATTATGAGAGTAAGACACAGCAAATTATTAGCTCTGATCGGAGCAGGAATATTAGCAGTAACCACATTGGTTGCATGCGGTAACGGTGATGCAACCACAGCGCAGCCTTCCGCAGTAGAGAGCAGCGCAGCAGAAAGCACTGTAGCAGAGAGCAGCGCAGCAGCACCTGCTGAAACCACCGCAGATCTGTCTGGCAGTATTTCCATGGTAGGAAGTACTTCTATGGAGAAGTTAGCCAATGCATTGAGCGAAGCTTTCATGGAAGAATATCCTGATGTAACCGTAACCGCTGAGTTCGTAGGATCCGGCGCAGGCATCGAAGCTGTTACCAACGGAACCGCAGATATCGGTAACTCTTCCAGAAGCTTAAAGGATGAGGAAAAGGCAGCAGGTGTTGTAGAGAACATAGTAGCGATCGACGGTATTGCCGTATGTGTAGATCCCGCTAACGAAGTAGCAGATCTGACCAAAGAGCAGCTGACGAACATCTACAATGGCACAATTACCAACTGGAAAGAAGTCGGTGGCGCAGATGAGCCTATCATCGTGATCGGTCGTGAGGCAGGTTCCGGTACCAGAGGCGCTTTCGAAGAGCTGGTTGATCTGGTAGATGGCTGCAAATATGCAAACGAACTGGATAGCACCGGTGCAGTAATCGCAAAAGTAGCATCTACGCCCGGAGCTATCGGATATGCTTCCCTGGATGCTTTGGATGACAGCGTTAAGGCACTTTCCCTGGAAGGTGTAGAAGCTACCGCAGAAAACATCAAGGCCGGCAACTACTTCTTAAGCAGACCCTTCGTAATGGCTACTAAGGGTGAGATCTCCGAGCAGAACGATCTGGTACAGGCATGGTTCGACTTTGTACTGGGTGACGAAGGACAGCAGGTTGCTTCCGAAGTTGGTCTGATCACTGTAAAGTAAAAGCCTCACACAGAAAAAGGAAAAAAGCGATGAATAGTGGAACACACGCTTCCGTAATGGGAAACAGAAAAAATAAAGCGGTCGTGGAAACTGTGGCACAAATAGTATTTACCATTTGTGCCTTCTTCGCCGTACTGGCGGTAGTTTCTATCACCTTATATATGATCATCAGCGGTACCCCCGCTATTATGAAAGTAGGTCTGGGAGAGATCCTGTTCGGCACGGAATGGATGCCAACGGCGGCAGATCCGAAATTCGGTATTCTGTGGGTTATCCTGACTTCCATCGTTGGTACGACGCTGGCTATCCTGCTGGGTGTGCCCATCGGCGTGCTGACGGCAGTATTCCTGGCAGAGGTGGCCCCCAGACCCTTAGCTGCCATTGTAAAGCCTGCGGTAGAGCTGTTAGCCGGTATCCCTTCCGTTATCTACGGACTGTTAGGAATCTACTTACTGAATCCTCTCATGTATAAATTAGAAAGACTGATCTTCCAGGGATCCACGACACACCAGTTCACCGGCGGTGCAAACCTGCTGTCAGCCGTGATCGTATTGGCGATCATGATCCTGCCCACTGTGATCAATATCAGTGAGACTTCCATCCGGGCGGTTCCTGCAGGAATCAAATCCTCCTCTCTGGCCCTGGGAGCCTCCCATGTACAGACTATTTTCCGCTCCATCCTTCCGGCAGCAAAATCCGGTATCGTGACGGCTATCGTTCTGGGAGTGGGACGTGCCATCGGCGAGGCTATGGCGATCACACTGGTATCCGGTAGCAGCGTCAATGTGCCGTTGCCATTTAACTCCGTGCGATTCCTGACCACAGCTATTGTCAGCGAGATGGGATATTCTTCCGGACTGCACAGACAGGTGCTGTTCACCATCGGACTGGTGCTGTTTGTATTTATTATGATCATCAATATCGTACTGAATAAAATACTGAAAAAGGGGGCGGATGACAATGAATAAGGACACCTTATATGTAAAAAGAAAACGCCCCACAGACATGCTTTTGCTGGCAGCCATTTATGTCTCTGCCACACTGGCGGTGGCACTTTTACTGGGAATTATCCTGTATGTCTTCGTAAAGGGCATCCGCACTGTTAACTGGGCATTTTTAACGACGGTGACCAGTGCCAGAAAGCAGACCACCGGTATTGCGGGCAACCTGTTGAATACCCTGTACATCATCGTGATCACTCTGTTGATCGCGACCCCCATCGGCGTGGGAAGTGCCATTTACCTGAATGAATATGCAAAACCCGGCAGGCTGGTCTCCATCATTGAGTTCACCACGGAGACACTGTCCGGCATTCCTTCTATTATTTTCGGCCTGTTCGGTATGATCTTTTTCGGAGAGACTTTGGGCTTCGGCTATTCACTGCTCACAGGTTCCTTTACCCTGACACTGATGGTGCTGCCCCTGATCACAAGAAATACGCAGGAAGCATTGCGCACCGTGCCGGACAGTTATCGTACCGGTGCGTTGGGAATGGGATCCACGAAATGGCATATGATCCGGACGATCCTTCTGCCGTCTTCCATGCCGGGTATCGTCACCGGTATCATTCTGGCACTGGGACGTATCGTGGGAGAGTCTGCGGCCCTGTTGTTCACTGCGGGAAGCGACTACAAGCTGCCGAAGTTCACCGGAGTTTTCGGAGACAATCTGGCAAAGCTGGCTCACAAGGCCATGGAGTCTGGTGGTACCCTGACCATCGAATTGTATTTACAGATGCAGAAGGGACAGTATGACAATGCTTTCGGTATCGGTTGTGTTCTGATCATTATCGTATTGATCCTGAACCTCCTGACCAAGCTGGCGGCGAATAAGCTGAGACGAGAGTAAGAGAAATCACAAGAAGGAGAAAATATATGGCTAACAGTAAAATATCCGTGGAAAACTTAAATCTCCATTATGGAGAGAACCACGCACTGAAAGATGTAAATATGGAGATCGCAGACCATGCCATTACCGCATTTATCGGTCCCAGCGGCTGCGGCAAATCTACTTTTCTACGTTGCCTGAACCGGATGAATGACTTGGTGGACGGCTGCAGAGTCGAAGGAAAAGTAATTCTGGACGGAGAGGACATTTACGATAAGCGGGTGGATACCACACTGCTTCGTAAAAAGGTCGGCATGGTATTCCAGCAGCCCAACCCTTTTCCCATGTCCATTTATGACAACATCGCCTACGGTCCCAGACTGCACGGCATCAAGAATAAAAAGGAACTGGATGAGATCGTGGAGCGTTCTCTGCAGGGTGCCGCTATCTTTGAAGAGGTAAAGGATCGCCTGCACAAATCCGCGTTGGGACTGTCCGGTGGACAGCAGCAGAGACTGTGTATTGCCAGAGCACTGGCAGTATCTCCGGAGGTGCTTCTGATGGATGAACCAACTTCCGCCCTGGATCCGATCTCTACATTAAAGATTGAGGAATTGATGGAGACGCTGAAGAAAAAATATACTGTCGTTATTGTAACACATAATATGCAGCAGGCAGCCCGTGTGTCAGATGATACCGCATTTTTCCTGGTAGGAGAAGTAGTCGAGAAGAATGCAACCTCCGAGATCTTCGCAAGACCTCAGGACAAACGGACAGAAGACTACATCACCGGACGGTTTGGATGATTTTGGATGAGAAGATAGGAGGAATGGGAGATGTCACCCAGAGTATTATTTGAACAGGATCTTGAGACTTTGAAAAATAAAGTATCGGAGATGGGAGAGCATGCGGAGATCAGTTATGACCATATGTTATATGGAATCCAGGAGAACAAAGAGGATATTTTAAAGACTCTGCTGGATACGGATCATAAGATGGTGGATATGCAGAGAAGCATTGAAGCTATGTGCTTAAGTCTGTTGACCAGGCAACAGCCGGTGGCGAGAGATATGCGGCTGGTGAGTGCAGCACTGAAGGTTGTAACAGACATTGAGCGGATCGGTGATCATGTGGCAGATATGGTGGAGCTGTATCTGCGGATGGGAAATATGAATTCTGAGGGAAAACAGGAAAAGCTGCTTCTGAAAATGATGGAAGAGGCAAAGGATATGATTCATAATTCTGTGGAGGCTTTCGTGGAGGGAGACGAAGCGAATGCCCAAAAAGTTGTGGAGCATGACGATGTGGTGGACGACCTCTTTAACGATATGAAGAAAGAGATGATGCAGGCCATCCGGGAACAGAATCTGGATGCCGACCGTGTGGTGGATTATCTGATGATGGCAAAGTACCTGGAAAAGGTAGGTGACCATGCAGTAAATATTGCCCAGTGGGCGATCTTCCGTATGACCGGAGATATGGAAGGTGCGAGATTGTATTAGGATTCGATGATCCCGGCAACGATGCAGAGCCCCAGCCCTGCAACTATGCAGAGCCCCAATTCGCAAAATCGCCTCTGCGAGGCTTTACTTTTGCTCATTGAGGCGTGCTCGCCAAAGAACCTTTGCCATATACTCTTACGAATGCTAGCATTCGAAGAGTATCCGGCAAGGTTCATGGCTCTGCATCGTTACAACTTTACATAAATTTTACATTCACTGGTAACGCATTTTACATAAGCAAGATAAAGTGTAGATAGAAACCAAAAATGTAAAGTATGTTATGTAAAATGAGAGGATTAGAGTATGAGCTTTTTTGATTTACTGAAGATGGTAGGAGGACTTGCATTATTCCTGTATGGAATGAATCTGTTGGGTGACGGATTGTCCCGGGCATCCGGCGGACGATTAGAGCGCATCCTGGAGAAACTGACCAACAACCCGTTAAAGGCAGTGCTCATGGGTGCGGTGGTCACCGGTGTGATCCAGTCCTCCTCCGCTACCACCGTTATGGTAGTCGGTTTTGTCAATTCCGGTATTATGAATCTGAAACAGGCAGTAGGTATCATCATGGGTGCCAACATCGGTACCACGGTGACCTCCTGGATCTTAAGTCTGACGGGCATTGAGAGTGATGCTTTCTGGATCCGTATGCTCAAGCCCAGTTCTTTTTCCCCGATTTTAGCAATCGTGGGTGTGGGTATTTTGTTATTTTCTCATAAGGATAAATTAAAAAATGCAGCAACCATTCTGGTGGGATTTGCCATTCTGATGTTCGGTATGGATACCATGAGTGCGGCAGTATCCCCCCTTGCAAATGTGCCGGAATTTACCAGTCTGCTGATCAAGTTCCAGAATCCGGTCTTCGGCGTACTGGCAGGCATGATCCTTACGGCAGTGATCCAGTCATCTTCCGCATCCGTAGGTATCCTGCAGGCATTGTGCACTACCGGTGCTGTCAGCTTTGGCGCAGCAGTGCCTATCATCATGGGACAGAATATTGGTACCTGTGTGACTGCCATGATCTCCGGTATCGGTGCTTCCCGCAATGCAAAACGTGCGGCTCTGATTCATCTGTATTTTAATATTATCGGAACGATCCTGTTCCTTGGAGTGTTCTATACGGTCAATGCCATTCACCCCTTTGCTTTTCTGGGAGAAGTGGCAACACCTTTTGGAATCGCAGTAGTCCACAGCTGCTTCAATATCGCGGCTACGCTGGTATTGCTTCCCTTCTCCAACGGTCTGGTGAAGCTGGCCTGCCTGACGCTGCCGACCCATGAGGACGTGAAGGAAATGTCCGAGACAGACAAGACTTTAAGCTTACTGGATGTACGTTTCCTGGAGAAGCCTGCCTATGCCGTAGAGCAGAGCAGACTGGTGGCTTCTGTGATGGCGGATAAGTCCAGGGAAGCCATGGATCTGGCTATGGAGCTGCTGCATAATTTCGATGAGGCGAAAGCAGAGCAGGTGGCACAGATGGAGACGGATGTGGACCGCTTCGAGGATGAACTGGGAACCTATCTGGTGAAATTGAGTTCCAAACAGCTTTCCAATAAAGATAGTGAGACTTTAAATACGATTCTGCACTGCATCGGCGATTTTGAGCGAATCTCCGATCATGCCCGCAACATCAAGGAAGCGGCGCAGGAGATGCATGACAAGCAGCTGGTATTCTCCGAAAAGGCACAGGAAGAACTGAAAGTATTCGAGAGAGCCGTACACGATGTGCTGGATCTTACCATGACCAGTTTTAAGAACGGAGATCTGAATCTGGCAAGACAGGTGGAGCCGTTGGAGGAAGTCATCGATGGACTGAGCCTGGATGTGAAGCAGCGCCATGTACGCAGACTCCGTAAGGGAAAATGTACCATTGAACTGGGCTTCATCTTATCCGATGTCATTACGAACTTTGAGCGTGTCAGCGACCACTGCTCCAATATTGCAGTCTGTCTGGTACAGGTGAATGAGGATGAATTCGATACCCACGCTTACCTGGATGAACTGCGCCAGGAAGATAACAAGGACTTCCAGAGCAAAGTGCTGGCATGTCGTGAGAAATACCAGTTACCACCCACAAAGCAGGAACGTCTTGCAGAAAAGAATGCAAAACTGCTTGCGGAGTGAGGATTTACCGAGGTATAGTTAAGAAGAGAAAGCACAGTCAGAGAGGAGTGCTGTGAGATGGCTTTGATCTATGTAGTAGAGGATGACAAAAATATTCAGGAGATCGAGACCTTTGCATTGGCCAATGTAGGGTACGAGGTAAAAGGTTTTGACTCCGCCACAGATTTCTATGCGGCATTGAACGAGACAGCACCGGATCTGATCCTGTTAGATATCATGCTGCCGGATGAGGATGGACTGAGTATCGTGAAAAAGCTTCGTACCAGACAGGATACAGTACTGGTGCCGGTGATCATGGTGACGGCCAAGACCACGGAGATCGATAAAGTGAAAGGCCTGGATCTGGGAGCGGATGATTATATTACGAAGCCCTTCGGTGTCATGGAGCTGATCTCCCGGGTAAAGGCGATGCTCCGAAGAAGTCAGAAGAGCCAGGAGAAGGATAAAGTACTGAAGCTTGGCAATATCGTACTGGACAGGGAAAAACATTCTGTAACGGTAGGCAAGGAGCCGGTGGAACTGACTTACAAGGAATATGAACTGTTAAAGCTTTTGATGACGAATGCCGGTATCGTGACTACCAGGGAGCTGATCTTAGACCGGGTGTGGGGGATTGATTTCGAGGGAGAGTCCAGAACGCTGGATATGCATATCAAGACTCTGCGTCAGAAGCTGAAGGAAGAAGGCAGCCTGATCAAGACGGTACGTAATGTGGGATACATTATGAACGGTGAGAAAGCGTAACAGAAGATGAAGAAAAAGATTAACAAAATGATGATCCTCATTGCCACAGTGACGATTCTGCTGACGATGGTATTGATCACAGTGGTCTATTATGATCTGTTTCGCAGACAGGTACTGGAGGATCTGAAAAGCTACGGATTGTTGCTGAGCAACTGTTCTTCCGTAGAGGAAATTGAGCAAAGCGGTGTGCCTGTGGAATCGGATCTGCGTCTGACACTGATCGGCAGTGACGGACAGGTATTATATGATAATGAGGCAGATTCCGTGGCCATGGGGAATCACGCTTCCCGTCCGGAGATCCAGGAAGCTATGCAGGACGGAGAGGGCGAGGCAGTCCGTAATTCCGAGACGCTGTCCCGGTCCACTTTTTATTATGCAATCCGACTTGCAGATGGCAGTGTCTTACGTCTGTCCAAAGATGCCAGGAGTATTTACAGCATTTTCAGCCAGGCGCTGCCTATGATGGCTAGTATTTTCATAGTGCTGCTGATCTTGTGCATGGTGGCGGCCAAAGTGCTGACCGCGAAGCTGATTGCCCCTATTGAAAAACTGGCAGAGAACATAGGTGAGTGTACGGAAATGCAGACCTATGAGGAGCTGACGCCGTTCATGACCATGATCCGCAAACAGCATGAGGACATTATGAAAAATGCCAGAATGCGGCAGGAGTTCAGCGCCAATGTGTCCCATGAACTGAAGACCCCGTTGACATCCATTTCTGGCTATGCGGAGCTGATCGAGACCGGCATGGCTTCGGAGCAGGATACGGTGCGTTTCGCCCACGGAATCCACAACAGTGCCAACCGCCTGCTGACATTGATCAACGATATTATCCGACTGTCGGAGCTGGACGGAACGGAAGAGGAAGCGGATACAGAACTTCTGAACCTTCATGAGATGGCGAAAAACTGTGTGGAAATGCTGGAAATGAGTGCAGAGAAGCACAATGTGACCATAGCGCTGAACGGCACGGAATGCTATGTGACAGCCAATCGTCAGATGATGGAAGAACTTTTATATAATCTGTGTGATAACGCGATCCGGTATAACAATCCGGGGGGAAGTGTGGATGTGCAGACCTATGCCAGAGAGGGGCATACCTATCTGGTGGTAAAAGACACCGGCATCGGCATCTCCAAGGAGCATCAGGAGAGGATCTTCGAGCGCTTCTACCGTGTGGACAAGAGCCGCTCCAAATCCACCGGTGGCACGGGACTGGGCCTTGCTATCGTAAAACATATCATCGCCAAGAGCCACGCTGAACTGGAACTGGAAAGTGAACCCGGAAAAGGAACGACGATACGGGTGATTTTCTGATACTGTCCACACGGAAAATTCAAATTTTCTAAGACTTCATTCGAGAGAGTGGGGTCTTTTTTATGCATGATATTCCGCCAGTAGCTGCTTTGCATAAGTGACGCAGTCTCTGTGCAGGGGGAATTTTTTGCCGTCGCACATGATGACTTTGCGGAAGCCCAGCTTCTCCATGTATCTGCCGTTAAGGATCGCCTTGACGGTGGGAGCGAAGAAGGTAGGGTGATTCTCTATCTGAGAGAACAAATTGATAGCAGTGGTGGCTACTTTTACGGTGCGGCCGTCCTTCAGGGTGACGATGACATTCCTGCCTTCTTCCTCCGCATAGAGGATGTCCGGTTCGGTCACATAGATGGTATCCTCGTCCTCACGAAGTTCGATAAGGGGAACCGCTTTCGACATGATCTCCAGAGCATGATCAATGCTCTGAGCCAGTTCCGCTACTTTGATGGGTTTGTCCAGAAAGATGACATTGTCCGGATAGGTCTGTTCCCTGTAATTGATCTTGGAACAGCACAGCACGATGGGTGCGTTGACCCCCTGTGCAGTGAGGGCATTTACCACGTCCGTACCGGTGGTACCTTCCGTCAGACACATATCAATATAGAAGGCATCGTATTGCATGGGATTGGACAGCAGTGAGGTAGAATTACCGAAAGAATCGGTATAAATGATACCCGTAGACGCTGCTCTTTTGTCGGATTCCCGCTTTAACAGACGCTCCAGCTGCTTTCTGTCGGCTACATTATCATCACACACTGCTATATGCATATCGACACCTCCCGGAACATACGCAGGAAAACTTTGTTCCGCGTATATTGTATTGCATGTAAATCGGCTAAGACTGAATTTATATAAAGTCAGTATAGCATATTTCTTACCTGAATAAAAGGGCAAAAAGCAGTACCTGTGCCACCAGGATCGCCGGCATTCCGTACTTGAAATACCAGTGCTTTGTCTTGTGGCGGAAGTGCTGCATTCCCAGAATACATCCAAGGCTGCCGCCCAAAAGCGCCGTGAAAAAAAGAGAAGCCTCCGAGATGCGCCAGGCACCCCGGATGGCTCTTTTTTTATCAACGCCCATGATTATGAATCCTGCCAGATTGATACCGACCAGATAGATCAGACCAATAGCAGTGATCGTCTGCATTGTAATCATAGACACCTCATTATTTTAATTCTTAGTTACCAAGCTTCTTCTCGTTCTCCTGTAACTTCATGGCACGAACCTTCAGGGACAGGCCGAACAGATTGATGAAGCCTTCTGCATCGTGATGGTCATACAGATCACCGGTGGTGAAGGAAGCCAGGTTCTCATTGTACAGAGAGTAAGGAGAAGTGGTTCCGGCCTTGATGATATTGCCCTTGTAGAGCTTGAACTTTACTTCACCGGTTACATATTCCTGGGTCTTCTCAATGAATGCCTGCTCAGCCTCACGAAGAGGAGTGAACCATTTGCCTTCGTATACCAGACTTGCGAACTTCGCACCCATTTCCTTCTCAAATGCATAGGTATCGCGATCCAGGATCAGCTCTTCCAGCTGCTGGTGAGCCTCCATCAGAATGGTACCGCCGGGAGTCTCATAGACACCACGGGACTTCATGCCAACGACACGGTTCTCTACGATATCTACGATACCGATACCGTGCTTTCCGCCCAGCTTGTTCAGGGTACGGATGATATCGGAGACCTTCATCTTCTCGCCGTTCACGGAAGTGGGAACACCTTTTTCAAAGGTCATGGTCACATATTCGCCCTCATCGGGAGCCTTCTCGGGAGTCACACCAAGTACCAGCAGATGCTCGTAGTTGGGCTCGTTGCCGGGATCTTCCAGCTCCAGACCTTCGTGGCTGATGTGCCAGATGTTACGGTCACGGCTGTAGGAAGAATCGGTGGAGAAAGGAAGGTGAATACCATGAGCCTTGCAGTACTCGATTTCGGATTCACGGGAGTCCATGTTCCACTTATCGCTTCTCCAGGGAGCGATGATCTTGATATCGGGAGCCAGAGCCTTGATGCCCAGCTCGAAACGGATCTGGTCGTTACCCTTACCGGTTGCACCGTGGCAGATGGCTACAGCGCCTTCTTTTCTGGCAATCTCTACCAGTTTCTTGGCGATCAGGGGTCTTGCCATGGAAGTACCTAACAGATACTTGTTCTCGTATACGGCATGGGCCTGTACACAGGGAACGATATAATCATCACAGAATTCATCGATAACGTCTTCGATATACAGCTTGGAAGCGCCGCAGGCCTTTGCTCTCTCTTCCAGACCGTCCAGCTCCTCTGCCTGTCCGCAGTTTACGCAGACGCAGATAACTTCATAGTCAAAATTCTCCTTCAGCCAGGGAATGATAGCGGTAGTATCCAGACCGCCGGAATAAGCCAAAACTACTTTTTCCTTCATGATAAAATCCTCCGTTTTATAGTGTGTATGATGCCAGGGGCAAAAGCCCTGAAACCGCGATGCTCTAGCACGAAGCAATCCGTAATGCATCAGATGTTAGGATCGTGTGTTACGCTCTGACAATTACTATACAACATTATAATCGCAAAAGCAAGCAGAAAAGTTGCATAAATAAATCAAAAATATGAATAAAACAAATTAAAATATGCACATAAATGTATAAAAGAAGAATTATACAGTATAATTATGCATAAAATAGAATGTCTGATGCATAGAACGGCTGCAGACGATTACGCAACGCCCAGGCAGGCCGCGATCAGTCACTGATCTTTTCAATCCCGGAAATGTCGCTGTCGATCATCAGAGAGTAGTTCGTATAATAGACAACGAAGCCCGGCTTCGCACCGGCAGGCTTTTTGACCTGTTTCTTCTGGACGTAGTCGATCTCCACCTTTTCCTGTTCTCTGCCCTTGGAATAGTAGGCAGCAAGTCGGCCGGCTTCTTCAAAAGTACGGTCCGGCAGTTCCTTCCCTTCGGTCTTTACCACTACATGGGAGCCGGGAATGCCTTTGGCATGGAACCACCAGTCATTTCCGGTGGCGAATTTGAAGGTCAGTTCATCGTTCTGGAAATTATTTTTTCCCACATAAATATGGAAACCGTCGCTGCTCAGATAATGGAAGGGCTTGCTGGTGATCTTTGCTTTTTTCGTGCCGCCCTTTCTGCGGATGTAGCCGCTCTGGGTCAGTTCCTCCTTGATCTCCACCAGATCTTCCTCTTTCAGGGCGATATCCAGCGCCGTGCTGATAGTCTCCAAGTGGTCGATCTCTTCTTTTACCTGAGTAGTCAGTTCGGACAATGCTTCATAAGTACGCTTTAGCTTTCCGTATTTGTCAAAATATTTCTTCGCATTTTCCGTAGCGGAAAGAGTAGGATCCAGTGGGATCGTCACCGGTTCGTTGGTATAGTAATTTACCGCCGTGAGAGATTTGTCACCGGGCTTTGCACTGTAACCGTAAGTATTCAGCAGTTCTCCGTAGATCCGGTATATTTCCCGTTTCTCCGTGTCCTTCATCTGGGTCAGCTGCAGGTCGTATTTTTTTATGTCACGTTCCAGCGCTGTCTGCACGATACGGCGCAGGTCGGAGGATTTCTGCCGGATTCTGGTCAGAGTATTTTTCTCCGCGTAAAAATGCTCTAACAGGGCGGACATGGAAGCGTAAGACTCCAGATGATCCGCTCCGGTGCTGTACATGGTCAGGGGAACCGCCGCGTATTCCACGGGGCGGGTGCCGGTGTAAGCAATGCAGGGGGAGAAGGTCTCTTCCTTGATAGAAGTGACCATTTTGGAAAAAACTTCGTACAGGGAATGATAATCTTCTGCCGTCAATGCTGCCGTAGGGCGCTCCCCGTCGATGCCTGCCTCGTGGCACAGTTCCTGCGCCAGTACCGGAGAGATACCGGTAAAGCTTCCGTAGATCGCCTTGAAGACTGGCTGAGGTCTGGCGGCAAGGGTCTCCCGGAAAGTAGTCTCATCGCAGGTCAGGGCATCCAGTTTATCCTGGGTATGGGCAATGAAATAGGGCTTGCCGGGCAGGACTTCCCGGACACTGCTGACTGCGGCAGATACCCGCTTGATACTGTCGATGATGGTATTGTCATCGTTACAGAAGATCAGGTTACTGTGTTTGCCCATCAGCTCCATGACCAGCGTCTTGTGGCGCAGATCCCCCATTTCATCCAGATGCTCAATATCGATATGCACGATACGCTCCAGCCCCGGCTGGGAAATGTTCACGATACGGCCGTTCTGTAAGTGCTTGCGCAGCAGCATACAGAAGTTGGGGGCCGTCATGGGACTGGGTTTGTTGCTCTCCGTCAGATAGATCAGGGGCAGGGAAGCGCTGGCGGACAGAAGCAATCGTTTCTGCCCTGTGGGCTGCTTGATGGTCAACAGCAGTTCATCATTTTCCGGCTGGGCGATCTTATATAATCGGCCGCCGATGAGTTCTTTTTTTAATTCTGATATTACACAGGCAATGGTAACGCCGTCAAAAGCCATAATTTCCTCATTTCTGCTCTTTGGATCCGGGAAAAACAGACCATAAAGAGCCACAAAATAGATATGCTGCAAACGAAAGTACAGCATAGTTATTGTAACAGATTTTTATAGGAAAGAAAAGTACGCGGAAAACAGAATGAATATTATTCCACCATAATGCATAAAACCATAAAAATAGTATGAATATATGCATAAATATACACAACAATACGAGAAATGTGCATAAAAATGAAAAAAGTAGTAGACATTTAGACAAAAAGTGGTATCATGGAACTATTCAGAGTCAGATAAATACCGGTACATATTCGTCGAATGCTTGCATTCGTAAGAATATGTGATGATATTTATATGACGAAGTAACCACATGAGCAAAAATCCAGCTGCGTAGCAGCGATTTTGCGAATGGGGTTCTGAATAGTTCAAAAATAGAATTGCGTGAGCAGCTTGCTGCGAAGCAATTCGTTGACACAAGTATGGCGGCGACAGAAATAAAAAACGATGACATAAACAAGAGAGGTAGAAAAATGATCAGAGTAGGAATCATCGGAGCAACCGGTTATGCCGGAGGAGAACTGGTAAGGATCCTGTTAAACCACAAGGATGCCAAAATCGTATGGTACGGTTCCCGAAGCTATATAGATAAGAAGTATTATCAGGTATACCAGAACATGTTCCAACTGGTGGAGGATATCTGCAAGGATGACAATCTGGAAGAACTGGCGAAGCAGGTAGATGTGATCTTTACCGCAACCCCTCAGGGATTTCTGGCGGGCCTTTTGACAGAGGAGATCCTCTCTCAGGTGAAGATCGTGGATCTGTCTGCTGATTACCGGATCAAGGATGTGGCCACCTATGAAAAATGGTACGGCATCGAGCACAAATCTCCTCAGTTCATTGAGGAAGCAGTATACGGACTCTGCGAGATCAATCGTGACAAGATCACGGAGAAGACCAGATTGGTAGCCAACCCCGGCTGCTACACCACCTGTTCGATCCTGACGGCCTATCCCATGGTCAAGGAAGGCATGATCGATGTGAATACCCTGATCGTGGATGCCAAGTCCGGTACCTCCGGTGCAGGAAGAGGCGCCAAGGTGCCCAACCTGTTCTGCGAAGTGAACGAGAACATGAAAGCCTACGGCGTGGCAAGCCACAGACATACCCCTGAGATCGAGGAGCAGTTAGGCTATGCGGGCAACTGCCAGGTGACCATTAATTTTACCCCGCACCTCGTACCCATGAACAGAGGAATTCTGGCAACCGAGTATGCAACACTGAAGAGAAAACCGGACGGTACACTTCCTACCTATGAGGAAGTAAAAGCTGTCTATGATAAATATTATGCAAACGAGAAATTCGTCCGTGTGCTGGATAAGGGCAGCTGCCCCGAGACCAAGTGGGTGGAAGGCAGCAACTACGTGGACATCAATTTTGTCATTGATGAGCGTACCGGCCGTATCATTATGATGGGTGCACTGGATAACCTCGTAAAGGGTGCCGCAGGACAGGCGGTACAGAACATGAACCTGCTGTTCGGACTTCCTGAGAGCGAAGGCCTGGAGCTGGTTCCCTGCTTCCCTTAAAGCAGATACGGAAAGGATTAGAAAGGATAAAATACATACATGAACAAACAGTTTACGATCAAACCCATGACCATAGAAGATTATGACGGTCTGCATGCCCTCTGGATGACCATTCACGGCTTCGGTATCCGGAGCATCGATGATTCCAGAGAAGGTGTGGAGCGTTTTATCAACCGGAATCCCGGCACCAGTGTGGTAGCCATCGGGGAGGATGGAGCCGTAGTGGGCGGCATCCTCTGCGGTCATGACGGACGACGAGGCTGTCTGTACCATGTATGTGTCAGAGAAGATTACCGAAGACTTGGCATTGGCAAAGCCATGGTCGTCCACTGCATGAATGTTCTGAAAGCGGAACATATCAACAAGGTCAGCCTGATCGCTTTTACCCAGAATGACATCGGAAACGCTTTCTGGAAATGCATTGGATGGACAAAGCGGGAAGACTTGAACTACTACGACTTTACTTTGAATGAAGAGAACATTACAGCGTTTAACAAATAAAACGGAAGCGAAAGGAGATTTTTCAAATGAAACAGATCCAGGGCGGTGTGACCGCAGCAAAAGGCTTTGAGGCAGCAGGTGTGGAGGCTGCCATTAAATATCAGAATCGTAAGGATATGGCGCTGATCGCAAGTAAAGCACCATGTACCGTGGCCGGTACGTTTACCTCCAATGTGGTAAAGGCGGCACCTGTACTGTGGGATAAACAGATTGTGGAGCATTCCGCATTTGCACAGGCAGTGGTAGTCAATTCGGGAATCGCCAATGCCTGCACCGGCAAACAGGGACTGGACTGCTGTGAAGCAGAAGCAAAATGTGCCGGAGAACTGTTGGGCGTGCCCACCGATGCCGTACTGGTTGCATCCACCGGTGTCATCGGTATGCAGATTCCCGTAGATAGGATCACTGCCGGTATTAAAAAGCTGGTGGCAGCCAAGGCGGATACCTTAGAGGCAGGCGCCGATGCAGCCCATGCCATCATGACTACTGATACTGTTTCCAAGGAGATTGCCATCGAGACCGAAATCGGCGGTAAGACCGTGACTTTGGGCGGTATGTGCAAGGGCTCCGGCATGATTCATCCGAATATGTGTACCATGTTGGCTTTTGTGACCACGGATGTGAAGATCTCCAAGGAGATGCTGCAGAAGTGCGTCAGCGCAGATATAGTGGACTCTTTCAACATGATCTCCGTGGACGGAGATACTTCCACCAATGATACGTTGCTTGTACTCGCCAACGGTATGGCAGGCAACGAGGAAATTATCGCAGAGGGGGAAGATTACGATAACTTCTGCAAGGCATTGCATGAGATCACTACATTTCTGGCCAAGAAAATGGCAGGAGACGGCGAGGGTGCAACAGCATTGTTCGAGACCAAAGTAATCCATGCAGCCAGCAAGGAAGATGCCAGAACTCTGGCAAAATCCGTGATCTGTTCTTCTCTGACCAAGGCTGCCATCTTTGGTCATGATGCCAACTGGGGACGTATTCTTTGCGCATTGGGCTATTCCGGAGCCAAATTTGATCCGGAGAATGTGGATTTGTATTTCCAGAGTAAGAGCGGTAAAATTCATATCTTTGGTAATGGTGTGGCATGTGATTACAGCGAGGAAGAGGCCACGAAGATCCTCTCCGATCCGGAAGTCACCGCACTGGTGGATATGCATATGGGTGAGGCAGAAGCTACCGCATGGGGCTGTGATTTAAGCTATGATTATGTGAAGATCAATGCGGACTATCGTTCCTAAAAAAGAACGACCGGAAAGATAAATGACAGGCGGATCACGGTATCTGCGGAAATGAGGATAAAAATGGAAAAAGATATGGAACAGGTAATGAAAAAAGCAGAGGTGCTGATCGAGGCGCTTCCTTACATACAGAAATTCAACCGTAAGATCATCGTGGTAAAATACGGCGGCAGCGCCATGAGCAATGAGGAACTGCAGAAAAACGTCATCAAGGACGTAACGCTGTTGAAACTGGTAGGTTTCAAGCCCATCATCGTTCACGGCGGCGGTAAGGAGATCAGCCGCTGGGTCGGCAAGGTCGGAAAAGAGGCAAAGTTCGTCAACGGTCTGCGTGTCACCGATGAGGAGACCATGGAGATCGCGGAAATGGTACTGAACAAGGTAAATAAGAGCCTTGTGACCATGGTGGAAGAGCTGGGCGTGAAAGCAGTAGGTGTCAGCGGTAAAGACGGCGGCCTGCTTCAGGTAGAGAAAAAATATTCCAACGGTCAGGACATCGGTTATGTGGGTGAGATCACCGGCGTGAATCCGGATATTCTCTTTGACATGCTGGAGAAGGATTACCTGCCCATCATCGCTCCCATTGGACTGGACAAGGATTATCACACCTACAATATCAATGCGGATGATGCGGCCTGCGCTATCGCAAAAGCAGTACATGCGGAGAAACTGGCATTTCTGACGGATATCGAGGGATTGTACAAGGACATCAATGACAAGTCCACATTTATTTCCAGATTGACAGCTTCCGAGGCAGAGGGACTGATCCAAGACGGTTACATCGGCGGTGGCATGCTGCCGAAGCTGAACAACTGTACTTCTGCGATCCGCAACGGTGTAAACCGTGTGCATATTCTGGATGGACGTCTGGCACACTGCCTGTTGTTGGAGATCTTCACCAATCAGGGTATCGGAACTGCGATCGTATCCGATGAGGAGGAAAAATAAAATGAGCGACACCATGAAAGAATATATTGCAGAAGCGGAAAAAGATCTGTTGCATACCTATAACCGGTACCAGATCGTTCTGGATAAGGGCGATGGTGTGTATCTGTATGATATAGGCGGTAAAAAATATCTGGATTTCGTAGCGGGAATCGCTGTATTTGCCCTGGGCTATCAGAACAAGGCATACAACGATGCGCTGAAAGCACAGATCGACAAGGTGATCCACACCTCCAATTATTATTACAACGTGCCTGCCATCGAGGCGGCTCGTAAGATCAAAAAAGTATCCGGCATGGATCGTGTCTTTTTCACCAATTCCGGTGCGGAAGCAGTGGAAGGTGCCATTAAGGCTGCCAGAAAATATGCGTATCTGAAGGATGGCTGTACCGACCATGAGATCATTGCCATGAATCACTCCTTCCACGGCAGAACCATGGGAGCTTTGTCAGTAACGGGCAACCCCAAGTATCGTGAGGCGTTCCAGCCCATGATCGGACATATCAAATTTGCAGAACTGAATGATTTCCAGAATGTGCTGGATCAGGTGACAGACAAGACCTGTGCCATCATTATGGAGACTGTACAGGGCGAGGGCGGACTGCGTCCCGCTAATGAAGAGTTCTTAAAACAGGTTCGTGATCTGTGCGATGAGCGGGATATCCTGCTCATTCTGGATGAGATCCAGTGCGGCATGGGACGTACCGGTTACATGTATGCATGGCAGCGTTTCGGCGTGAAGCCGGACATCATGACTTCTGCCAAGGCACTGGGCTGCGGTGTACCGGTAGGTGCATTTATGATGACGGAGAAAGTAGCACAGCATTCTCTGACAGCGGGAGATCACGGAACCACCTACGGCGGTAACCCCTTAGCCTGCGCAGCAGTGGAAAAAGTGCTTGATTTATTCGAAGAGGACCATATAATAGAACATGTGAGAGAGGTGGCTCCCTATCTGGAACAGCGTCTGAACGAACTGGCAGACAAGTATGACTGTATCAAAGAACGCCGTGGTGTGGGACTGATGCAGGGACTGGTATTTGACCATCCGGTAGGAGACATTATTAACAGAGCATTGGAGAAGGGATTAATTCTGATCAATGCCGGTGCGGACATTATCCGCTTCGTACCGCCTCTCGTGATTACCCGGGAAAATGTGGACGAAATGATTGCTATTTTGGACACCTGTATCGAATAAGAGGTTTAGGTGAATTTATGTTTTTGAAAAAAAGAATTATCGCTACAGCAGCTGTGATCGCCATGGCTGCTGCAGCTGTTTACGGAAGTACGCAGGAGATGAGTCAGACACAGGAGAGCGGAAGCGGACTGCAGCTGTTTCGAGGAAAGGAGACAATCTATTGCTGGTATTCCGATGAGGCATTGTCCGGTTATATCAATGCGGCAGCAGTATCCTTCGGAGAACAGAACAGTGGAGTCCGTGTGATTCCCGTACTTACTTCTGACAGTGAATATCTGGAAGCTATCAATCAGGAGACCCTGCATTCCGATCAGATACCGGATATCTACCTGTTGAGCAGTGACTCTCTGGAAAAGGCTTATCTGGCAGGATTGGCATCGAAAGTGCCTGACACTGTGGGAATCTGCAATACAGACCATTTTTCCCAGGCGGCTCTGTCTGCGGTAACCTATGATCAGAAGCTGATCGGTTACCCGGTTTATTTTGATACCAGTGCGTTGGTATATAATGAAGATTATCTTCGAACCTGGGCAACCCAGCAGGCGGAGAAGGAACTGGCGGGAAGCAGTGAGAATGATGAACCCATAGGGGAAGGAGAAGAGATCATCGAGGAAGATTCTCTTCCGGAAGACCAGACCACGGAACAGGTGACAGCGGATGAGGCAGCGGTAAATGCGCTGGCAGAGCAGTATTTCGCGGAAGCACTTCCCTCCACAGTGGATGATCTGCTGAATATTGCAGATACCTTTGATGCACCGGAAGGTGTGGAAGGTGTCATGAAATGGGACGTGAACAATATTTTCTACAACTACTGGATCGTAGGCAACTACATGATCGTAGGCGGTGATCCCGGGGATGACAGAAATGATATTGATATCAATAATCCGGAGACCATTCAGTGTCTGGAAGTGTACAAGGCACTGAACCAGTTCTTCTTTATTGAATCCGATACGGTGACTTATGATTCTGTGATCCAGGACTTTATCGATGGCAAGACCATGTTCACCATCGGAACAACGGATGTGGTCAAACGGCTGGAAGAGGCAAAAGAGGACGGCAGTCTTGCATTTAATTACGGAATTGCCCGTATGCCGGATGTCAGCGCCGAACTGCAGAGCAGATCTTTGTCTGTTACGGGAGCGGCAGTCATCAACGGCTATTCGGAACACAAGGAACTGGCGGATTGCTTCGCAGCGTATCTGGCAGAAGGATATGCGGACGGCCTGTATGAACGCTCCGGCAAAATGCCGGCAAGTCTTCAGGCGGCAGAGAATGCAGACAACGGTGCGCTTATGATCTTTGCCGATGAGTATGCGGACAGTGTGTCATTGCCGAAGATGCTAGAGACGGGAAATTTCTGGATGCAGCTGGAAGTACTGTTTTCCAAGGTATGGAACGGTGACGACGTGACTACTCTGGTACAGCAGCTGGACGAGACCATAGCCAGACAGGTAGGTGGTACAGAGAACTAAAACCGTTACAATAAAATATGAATGAACGAACCGGTCACAGGATAGACTACTACTAAAAAGAAAAGGTGGTAGAATCCTATGATCGGTTTTTTGATTGCTTTAGTTTCCGGTGCGCTGATGAGTATCCAGGGAGTGTTCAACACCCAGGTGACGAAATCCACCGGCATCTGGACCGCCAGTGCATTTGTGCAGTTTACAGCATTGCTGGTATGTCTGGGGGCATGGCTGTGTACGGAGCGGACTTCATTCTTGAAGATAGCGCAGGTGGAGCCCAGATATATGCTTTTGGGAGGGGCCATCGGAGCCTTTATCACCTACACTGTGATCCGCAGTATGGATGCCCTGGGACCGGCCAAAGCGGTAATGCTTATTGTGGTCGCTCAGCTTGCTGTAGCATATATTATCGAACTGTTCGGATGGTTCGGTGTGGAGAAGCAGCCCTGGGAGTGGCGGAAAGCCATCGGCATGGCCGTGGCGATTGTGGGTATTGTGATTTTCAAGTGGAAATGATGCAGAGCTATCCTCGTAGCGGCAATTTTGCGAATGGGTTCTGAATCGTTACCACAAATGCGAAAACGGCTTGTAAATTCCGTGCGATTCCAGTACAATGAAAGTTAACAGCATAGAGAGGCAATCCCCTGAAATTTTGTGAAGGAATCAGGAAAATGGAAAGGGGACTATGATGTTTTCGATAAGGTTTTTTAAAACAAAATATGCAGGTTTGATCGGAATGTTTTTCAGTCTGGTGATGTTCATGACCGGCTGTCAGAGGAAGGATGAGGCCATTGTGCTGATTCCATCCGGAGAAGATGTGGCGGAATTTCCCTCACTGGAAGCGGTGGAACAGGTAGCGGAGCCTGCAGGCAGCAGCGTGAAAGTGCAGGAACCGGCAAAGGCTGAACCGCAGATGATATATGTCTATGTCTGCGGCGCAGTGCGGGATCCCGGAGTCGTGGAAGTGCCGGAGGGCAGCAGAGCGGAGGAAGCCCTGCGACTGGTCGGAGGTATGACAGCGGAGGCGGATCCTTTTTATGTGAATCTGGCGGAAACGGTGACGGATGGTCAGAAGCTGTATTTTCCAACGTTGGAGGAAGCGGAGACTCTGGAAGCCGAGGTAAAAGCGACGGCGGAGGGACTTGTGAATATCAACACGGCATCTGCGGAGGAATTGTGTGCGCTGCCGGGGATCGGAGCTTCCCGGGCGGCAGATATTGTGCGCTACCGGGAGCAAAACGGAGCCTTTCAGACGAAGGAAGACATTATGAAGGTATCCGGGATCAAACAGAACGCGTATGACAAATTGTGTGATAAGATCACGGTACAATGAGGGCTTATGCCGGGACCGTGAAGAGAAAAGTAAGGGATAGAGAGGTTAAGGAAAGATGGCAGGCAAGAAAGTGCTGGTAGTGGATGATGAGAAGCTGATCGTGAAGGGAATCCGTTTCAGTCTGGAACAGGACAACATGGAAGTGGATTGTGCTTATGACGGTGAGGAAGCATTGCAGATGGCGCATAACAAGGAATATGACATCATATTACTGGACGTCATGCTGCCGAAGCTGACCGGCTTTGAGGTCTGCCAGCAGATCCGCGAATTTTCCAATGTACCGGTGATCATGTTGACCGCCAAGGGTGATGACATGGATAAGATCCTGGGACTGGAATACGGCGCGGACGATTACATAACCAAGCCTTTTAACATTCTGGAAGTGAAAGCCCGGATCAAAGCTATCTTCCGCAGAATGGAGCCGAAAAAAGGAACCACAGAGAACACCGGTATTCTGGAAAGCGGCGATATGAAGCTGGATCGTGACGGCAGAAGAGCCTACATCCAGGGCAGGGAGATCGGACTGACGGCCAAGGAGTTCGAAGTGCTGGAACTTCTGATGCTGAATCCCGACAAGGTATACAGCAGGGAGAATTTGTTGAAGCTGGTATGGGGTACGGATTATCCCGGTGATGTGCGTACAGTGGATGTACATATCCGGAGACTGCGGGAGAAGATCGAGTCAAATCCCAGCGAACCCAGATATGTGCATACCAAATGGGGCGTAGGGTATTATTACAATCAGCAGAAATAGAGACAAAAGTGCTGCAAATCCAGTGATAATGGCATTTCAGAGATTTTACAGGGACTCTGTCACAATGTGACAGGGTCTTTTTCTATTGCGCTTTCTAAAATATATGTTATACTTAAACTAAACGAACGGTCAGTTATGAAAAAGAAAGGCACCTATGAAAACGACAGAACAGCAACATAACGAAAAGAAACAGGAGATTATGGAAAAATGCTTTGAATGCTACGCCGAAAACGGGTTGAACGGCACGGGGATCAAGGCATTGGCAAATGCCTGCGGGTTTACGCAGGCAAATCTGTATAGCTATTTTGAGAATCTGGATGATTTGATCATTCAGTCCACGGCCTACTGCATGGCGAAGGTGGAGGATGATTTTATGAAGAAAGCCCCCACCGACCTTAAGAGTGTCATGCGGTTCATTGAGGAAATCCCTTATTGGACGGCAAGGGAACACGGGAAGAAATACCGGCTGATGTATCAGGTTTATACGCACCCGAAATATATGGAGCATGGCAAGAAATTTTTCGAGGGTGTCAATGAGCGCTATACCGAATACGCAAAACAGCTGGAGCCGAAGATCGGCATTCCCTATACGACTATCACGCCGTTGATTTTTATTTTCGTCCGTGCCTGCGTTCACTACGCTATGTTTGAGGATGAATATTACCTGAAGGCACAGATGGAGGTCCTGAAGCAGGGAGTAAACCTGTTTGCAGAGAAATACCGCACGGAAAAGATTGATAAATAAATTTTTCAATCAAGGGATTTGTGTCTGCGCACACTTGGCACAAACTCGCTATGCGCAAAGGACGCGCGCAGAAATGGAGGAAGTTATGAAAAAAATTTTACGCGGCATACTGATGCTCACTTTATGGATGGTGCTTTGCCTTGTGCCGATTCAGGCAAATGCCGAGGGGGAGAACCCCATAGAACTGACGCAGGATAATTATAAATCCTATTTGGGGTTGGGTAGATATAACAAATCCTACCTTCCATCCGGCAGTTATATCCTGATGGAGGACATCACCCTTGATGATACATTGCTCATTGGTTGTGAGGGGCAGTTTAACGAGGTGGATTTCTCTGATGTGAATGTGACTCTGGATTTGAACGGATATGTATTGCGTCAGGGGAACATACAGGAATTTCCTGTAATCCAGGTATATCAGGGCAGTACCCTGACCATTCAGGACAGCCGACCGGAGGTAACCCATAAATTTACGGCAGACAGTACGGGATTATGGAAGCTGGACGAGGCAGATGGGGATAAAACAGTAAACGGCGGCGTCATTACCGGGTCGGTCAAAACGGGACTGGTGCTTCAGGCAGTGGATATGAATAAGGATTCTTATGTAGCGCGATGCACGATGAACGGAGGCAATATCGTCGGCTGCACCCATAGTTCATATGGCGGTGGTGTGAGTGTGGGCGACAAAGCCGAATTTACGATGAATGGCGGCAGCATCCGCGGCTGTACTGCGACGGATCCGCAACATGGATTTGGCGGCGGTGTGTATGTGGTGAGCGGCACATTTACGATGAATGGCGGCATGATCAGCGACTGTGCCTCAGCTACTACAGACGGCGGAGACGCACTGTTTATGGCTAATGGGGTTAATGCCGGGAAGAGCAGCTTTTCCATGTCCGCCGATGCGACGATCAACGGCAGCTTTAAAGATGCTAATCCGGGTGCATCAGAAGGTTCATTGGGGGTATATACCGTTACCTTTAACACTGACGGCGGATCACCGGTGACGTCACAGGTGCGTCCGCAGGGTGCAACAGTCGTAAAGCCCGACGATCCGACAAAGCCCGATTTGGACTTTGGCGGCTGGTACATCGGAGAGGACGCGTATGATTTCACGCAGCCGGTTACCGCAAATCTGACGCTTACGGCGAAATGGACACAGCATATCCACTGCGTCTGTGGCGAAAACGGTAATCACACTGACATCGGCGACCATACGGCTCATACCGACGAGATATGGACAGCGTGGACGGCGACAGATTCTCTCCCGACGTCGGCAGGCAGTTACTATCTGGTCAATGATGTCGACATTGCGGAGGGTAGTCGCGATTGGGATGTATACAGAAATATAAAACTTTGCTTGAACGGAAAAAAGGTCACCATGAACGGAGCTGCTATAACTGTGGGACTGGGAGAGCTTTCGCTGACGGACTGTGGGGACGGCGGAAAAATCCTTGGAGGCTTCAATGCATCAGGCGGTGGCAGCAGTGTTGTGAACCTGCGAGATCATACAACATTGAATCTGTATGGTGGAAGTATAAGTAACACAAACCCGGCGAACCGGGGAAATTCTGTGGTTTGCTTTGTGCATATGGCGGCAGATGCTGTATTCAATATGTACGGTGGTACGCTTGGGGATCCCGACGGTGCTGTCGGAGAGGACAAAGATGGTGTTTATATCAAATTTGCAGACGATGCCAAGAATGCAAATATTTTCAATGCTTACGGCGGCACGGTACGCGGTGTGATCAGTACAACGATTGATCAGGAAAACTACAATGAAGTCGGGAATATAAAATTTGCCGGCACCGTGTTTGAATCCAAGGTCTATCTGGGCAAGGGCAGCACCGATGCTCCCAAGCAGAGCGAACTGAGCGGGGAGGGTCAAATAGTATATTTCTATCCCATCTGCATTTATAGCGGGACGAAGAATGTAAGAATAGATGAACAGAACAAGGGCGATGTACTTGGTGACGGCGGAAGCGTAAGCTTTGAGTATGATGAAAATGGCGGTGGTGGCAGACTGACACTGAAAGACGCAGAGCTTTCAAATATTGTAACACCAATTACAACACCATTTGAACTTAAAATTGTTCTGAAGGACAATAACAAGATAACGACAACGAGACAGGCTGTATTTACAAATAAACTGACCTTCAGCGGCAACGGCAGGCTTGCCATCGAGACCGAGGGTGAAAGCATCGTCTGTAATGAAATGCTTGTCAACAGCGGGGATATTTCTATATTTACCAAGAGCGGTCTCGCTCTGGCTCATGGAAACCTGAAACTCACGGTAAACGGCGGAACGCTTGAACTTGTCACTGCAAACACGAATCCAAAATATGGAGTATTGTATACTACTCTTGGTCCTGGGACTGTTAGCATCACACTCGGTGCTGACAGAAAAATGATAATAGGCAATAATTCTGATGGTACGGATGCTGTTTTAACCGAGGCGACAGACAAAGCTACAATAGGAGCCGCAAAATATATCTACATAGCCGGCCCCCATATCCACTGCCTCTGCGGCGGCATGACGTATGACGGACACGACAGCCATACGGATATCAGCAGGATGCCCTGGATGGCAGCCGATCAGCTCCCCGACAAGGCGGGTAACTATTATCTTGTAAATGATGTGACGCTGCCATCCGGCACGATAGCCCTGCCGGACGGCGTGAACCTCTGCCTGAACGGAAAGACGGTCAAGGGCACGGGCGCCAGTTACACAAAGCTTAGTATCAATGGCGCGCTGACTGTCACCGACTGCGGCAAGGCGGGCAGCTTCGGGGATCTGGCAATCATTGACGGTGCTTTTACCATGACCGGCAGCGCCGAGATTCAGGAAGGTATCTTTCATGGCAATGTAGAAAACAATGGAAAGATTACCGGCGGTACCTTCCATGGCAATGTGAAAAACAACGGCAGGATCACCGGCGGCATCTTTTACGGCACCGTGAGCGGCACCGGCACTATCGAGGACAGCGCAAGGATTACTGTGAATTTTGACAGTGACGGGGGCAGAAGGCGACAGCGCCCGTAGCACCTGCAAAGGTCGGTTTTGTCTTCGGCAACTGGACAGTGGGCGGCGCAGCATTTGATTTCACTGCCCCCATCACCAGTGATACCACCCTCAGGGCAGCGTGGACACTGCGTGACCATTCGGCAAGCACAGCACAACCTACCTGCACAGAACAGGCGACCTGTACGGTCTGCCAGGGGAAATACGGCAAGGTACTGGGGCACAGCTACGGTAAGCCCACCTATACATGGAACGGCACAAGCTGCACGGCAGAGAGAGTCTGTGGGCGTGATGCAAGCCATAAGGAGACCGAGACCGTCACAGCGACTGTCACCGTGACGCAGAACCGGACCTGTACCCGCGATGAGTTGTCCACCTACACAGCAGTCTTTAACAACCCGGTGTTTGCTGTTCAAAAGAAAGAAAATGTTGTGACTGCGGTTAGGCTCGGTCACAATTTCAAGGTACTGCAGTATAACGGGACGCAGCACTGGAACAAATGCTCCCGCTGTAATGAGATCAGTGCGAGGGGAAACCATACCGGCGGAACGGCTACATGCAGTGCAAAAGCGGAGTGTGTAGTCTGCCACGCGAAGTACGGTGAGATGAATACAAACAATCACAGCGGACTGGAAAAGGTGGCAGGAGTCCCCGCAACGGCGGCGGCCACGGGTACCAGGGAGTATTGGCGTTGCAATGCCTGTGGAAAACTCTTTGCCGATGCAGCCGGAAAGAATGAAATCACTTCCCTCGATATGACTTTAGAAAAGCTTGCGCCCACCATCATCGAAGGGATGAACGGCAGGTGGAACAAGGGTTGTGAGGACGCACTGATGTTCAGATCAGATGCGGCTTACGAGGATTTCATAGAGGTTCTTGTGGACGGTGCGGTAATTTCCGCCGACAACTACACGGCACGCGAGGGCAGTATCATAGTCGAACTGAAGGCAGACTACCTTGCTTCACTCACAGAAGGTGAGCATACGATCACCATTCGTTCGGCAAGCGGCGACGCCACCGCCCGATTTACGGTGGAAGCGATGATTCTTGCTCCCAAGACAGAACCCGAGGATACAGCAGCATGGGAGATTGGTGCGGTTGTGATCCTTGGCATCCTAATCGTAGCGGTAGTTGTGTTTGTGATCCATAAGAGAAAAACAACTGAAACAGATTAACAGATACCGGAGCCTCCGCATTTTGCGGGGGCTTCCCCTGTAATATACATAGGAAAAGTTAACAGCTGCATATTGAGGTGTGGGATAAATTCGTATATAATGGTATTGTGATGGATGGAAAGGGACCCCTTGTTTTCATAGGTGAGCTGATCCGTTTAAAATGTTTTTGAGGAATTATAATTGTGAAAATATGGAATAAAGAACGTTTTGCGACTATATGGAATAAGCTGGAGAGCATGATCGAACTTCGAAGCCTTCGTGCCCGTATTTTCCTGTTGATCCTGGTGATCGGTCTCGTGCCCTGCATTGCCATGCGTCACGGCATTGTGAACAATTATGAGGATATGGCAGTGGAACAGCGGATCACAGTGGTGCAGAATCAGTTGATGATCCTGGCGAACCACCTGGTCAGCAACAATTATTTGAGCAGCCACGGCGTCAGAGAGGATACCGGCAATTCCAGAGAAGTCATCAACGCGGAGCTGGAGATGCTGTCTAATCTGTACGAAGGCCGCGTGATGATCATTAACAAGAACTTCAAGGTTGAGAAGGATACCTACGGCATCAGTGAAGGGAAGACGATCATTTCCGAGGAAGTTATTAAGTGTTTTCAGGGGGAAAATGTTTCTCACTACGACCCGGAGCACGGTTATATAGAGATGACGACTCCCATCATGGATACCACAGCCAATACCACGGACGAGAACGGCAAAAGAAATCCCGATGCGATCCGTGGTGTCATGCTGACCAGTATTTCCAATGACAGTATTGTAAATGCCAAGGAAGTGTTGAACCGTAAGGCATATATCATGGAAGTGATCATGATCGTGGCGATCCTGGCACTGGCAATCGTGTTGTCCCAGGTGCTGACGAAGCCGTTCAACCGGGTTACCCAGGCGATCAATGCGGTACGGGAAGGCTTCAGCGATGAGACCATATCAGTCCCGGATTATGTGGAGACCGTACATATTGTAGATGCGTTTAACCAACTGTTAAAACGAATGAAGGCACTGGATGATTCCAGACAGGAGTTCGTGGCAAATGTGTCCCATGAACTGAAAACTCCCATGACATCTATAAAAGTTCTGGCAGATTCCCTGCTGGCACAGGAAGATGCCCCGGCGGAACTGTATCGTGAATTCATGGAGGATATTGCTTCAGAAATCGACAGAGAGAATCAGATTATCACAGATCTGCTGGCTTTGGTAAAAATGGACAAGAAGGTGCAGGATCTGAACATTGTATCACTAAATATCAATGATCTGACAGAACTGATCCTGAAGAGACTGCGCCCTATCGCCAGAAAAAAAGATGTGGAAGTCGTATTTGAGAGCGTTCGCCCCGTAGTGGCGGAGGTTGATGAAGTCAAGATGACGCTGATCATGACGAATCTGGTGGAAAATGCTATCAAATACAACAAGGATCATGGCTGGGTAAAGGTGGTACTGGATGCGGATCACCAGTATTTTACTTTTGAAGTCAGCGATTCTGGTATCGGCATCCCGGAGGAATCCCTGGCACACATCTGCGAACGTTTTTATCGTGTGGACAAGTCCCATTCCAGAGAGATCGGCGGAACCGGACTGGGACTGGCCATCACCAAAAGTGCCGTCCTGATGCACAAGGGATCTCTTACGGTGACCAGTACCGAGGGGCAGGGTTCCTGTTTCCTTGTGAAGATCCCCCTGACATACATCGCTTCTTAAATGGATTTGCATTATGAAAGATTGTGTAGTTATGAAGAAAATAATGAATTATATGATGACAGGAATATTGCTGTTGTCGTTTTTGTTGACCGGATGTGGTAAGACAGAACCCCAGACCGGGAAGAAAATGTCCATGTATTATATCAATACAGCGGAGACGAAGGTTGAGGTACATGAACAATATCTGAACACCAAGACACCGGAAGAACAGGTGGATGAGACCATGAGGTATCTATCCACAACTCCGGAAAAGCTGGAATATAAGGCACCTTTGGATATGGGATTCCAGGTTCTGGATTATGAAGTGGAGGACGGGAAACTTCTGATCAACGTTAACAAGGCGTATTCAGAACTGTCTCCCACCACGGAGGTGCTGGTGCGCGCAGCCATCGTAAGAACACTTACGCAGCTGCCCAATGTGAAGTATGTGGGAATTACCGTAGAGGATAGTCAGCTGTACGATAATGCCGGGGAACTGGTAGGCTGGATGAATGCCGATCAGTTTATCAATAATGACGGTAACGAGATCAATACCTATGAACTTGTGAAGGTAAAGCTGTATTTTGCCAATGCGGACGGTGACAAACTGATCGCTGCATACAGAGAAAAGCATTATTCCACCAACACGCCCGTGGAGCGTTTTGTTGTGGAAGAACTGATCGCCGGTCCCAGCGGACAGATCGAGGGCTTATATCCGGTGATCAATCAGGAGACGAAGATCGTCAATATCCTTACTAAGGACGGCATCTGTTATGTAAATCTGGATTCCAGCTTTTTGACGGTGGTAAATAACGTATCTACGGAAGTGGCAGTTTACGCTATCGTGAATTCGCTGGTAGAACTGGACAATATCAATAAAGTACAGATCCTGGTCAATGGCGAGGTGCCGACTACCTTCAGTAATTCCACTTTTGAGAGAAACCTGGATTATGTAACGACTTTGGAACAGTAAATATATGTATTTATAAGGGCTGGATTGTTTTGCCTCTGGCTGGCGGAACGATCCGGTTTATGGGGCAGGCGTGTGAGGCGTTTGCGGAAGGGAGCTTAAATGAGAAGACCGCTTTTCCTGGCGTGTCTGTGTCTCGTGATAGCGCTCGCCATAGGGAAAATACTGACAGGGGCGGACACCGGGGATACCGGTGAACTGCCGCCTGACGGAAGTCCGGTGAGAATCACGGGACGGATAGACACGAGAACTTCTGAAGTAATTATTCTGCAATGTATTTCTTTGATCCACGAGAATCAGACCTATTCCTATTCTGGAAAATTACAATGTGAACTGGACAATATGAAAACGGCAATGATCACTGCAGGTGCTGTGACCGGAGAAGAGGAAAGCCTTAAGATCGGGCAGCAGATTATCCTGGAGGGGACATTTTCACATTTTGCCACGGCAACGAACCCCGGTGAATTTGATGTACAGCGTTACTATGCGACGAAAGGTATTGGCGGCAGAGTGCGAAAGTCACAGATTCTGGCAGTTGGGGAGAAGTATAGTTTTTTAAAGGAAAAACTGTATGGATTCCGGCAGGTATTGCATGACAGGCTGGCAGAAGTTTTTCCTGCAAAAGAAGCCTCCGTTATGCAGACATTGCTGCTTGGGGAGAAGGAGGAACTGGACGCGGAGGTAAAGGCGCTGTATCAGAAAAACGGAATTGCCCATATCTTAAGTATTTCGGGATTACATATTACTTTGCTTGGAATGGGGGTATACCGGTTACTTAAGAGACTGGGGTTACCTGTCAGGGCGGCAGCTGTGGGTGGTGCAATGCTGCTTCTTATGTATGGTGTGATGGTGGGCATGAGTGTCTCTGCCAGCCGCGCTATCGGAATGTATCTGTTGCAGATGCTCGGGATATTTGTGGGCAGGACTTATGACATGCTGACAGGCCTGGGTCTGATGGCACTATTACTCGTCTTACAGGAGCCGGAGCGGCTTTTTGATGTGAGTTTTTTAATGTCCTTCGGTGCGGTGCTGGGGATCTGCATTCTGACGCCGGTGTTTTCCGGGGGCTGTTGGGAAAGGGATGCAGATGCGGAGTCAGAAGTCAAAGGGATAACGACATGGCTTCGTATTGTGGCAGATATTCTGGGGGATTCCGCTTATGAGAGAAACAAGTACCGGGAAGGCTGGCGCAAGGTGGCGTATGAAGGAATTCGCCGTATGATGTCTGCGGTCAAAGGAGGCTTTGCTGCCAGTGTGGGAGTTATCCTGTTTACCCTGCCCGTACAGTTATGGTTTTTCTATGAGATCCCGGTCTACTCGGTGTTGTTGAATCTGTTGGTGCTGCCATTTATGAGTGCGGTAGTGGCGGGAGGAATCCTATCGTTGATTCCGGGACTTGGTATTGTGGGGACGGTGGATTGTCTGATCCTGTGGTGGTATGAGTGGATCTGTGAAAGATTCGGAGAACTGCCGGGAGCGGTATGGTGTGTGGGGCAGCCTGAGATATGGCAGATTGCCTGTTATTATGCCGGGATATTTCTGCTGGTCTTCGGCAGAAGATATGTAGAAGCATGGAAGAGACGGGGAACGTATGGGGAGGAAAATGTTCCGGGAGACAGGTCGCATTCTGCGAGAACCCCGCACCTGATCGCAACCGTAATGATCTTGGGATTGTTGATTGGTCTGCTCTCAGGAAATTTTGACCGTGGGAGTCGCGTGACTTTCCTGGATGTGGGGCAGGGAGACGGTATCGTGGTGGAGACCGGGCAGGGAGCATATCTTTTCGACTGTGGCAGCACCAGCCGGAAGAACATCGGGGAATATGTGCTGAAGCCTTATCTCAAGAGCCGTGGTATCTGTTCTCTTCGCGGAGTGTTTGTTTCCCACCCTGATGAAGACCATATGAATGGAGTATTGGAATTGCTGGAGAACGGCGAGGAATGGGGGATTACTGCGGAGCAGTTGTTCCTGCCGGCGATCCGGGAGTCGGAGCGCAGGGAAACCTTTGAGCAGCTGCTTGCAGCGGCGGAGGATGCCGGGATACCAGTAAGCTACATAAAATGCGGCGATGAGATCAGAGACAGTCAACTCCGATTGTTGTGTCTGCACCCGGAGGAGAATACGACCCTTGCAGATGCCAACGCCTATTCGGAATGCTTTTATGTGGAGGTATTTGCGAAGAAGATGAAGCAGGAAGCAATAGACGACAGGAAAGCCAATGACGCGAGTGGAGGATCTGCCATTGGGAAGATCAGCATTCTTCTGACTGGGGATGTGGAAGGAGAAGGGGAACGGCAATTGACGCAGAAATTGCAGGAACAGCGCGGACAGAGGGAGTTCAGGGTAGATATACTGAAGGTAGCTCATCATGGCTCCGGCTATTCCACCGGCACTGAGTTCCTTGCCACCGCCAGTCCTGCCATCGCGATCATATCCTGTGGTCGCAACAATTCCTATGGACATCCCCATGCCGAGACTCTGCAGCGTTTAGAGGACGCCCGGGTTCCCTGGTATGGCACCATGGACTACGGAGCCCTGACAGTGAATGTCGATTCTCATGGAAATCGCCTGCACGGCTACCTGAGTGGGAAATAAGCCATGATACCCACGGCGCTTGAAAAGTGTGGGTATGAGAGGCAGGAAGAAGGCATGATACCCACGGCATTTGAAAAACGTGGGTATGAGAGGCAGGAAGAAGGCATGATACCCACGGCGCTTGAAAAGTGTGGGTATGAGAGGCAGGAAGAAGGCATG